>CDZY01005074.1_pt1 | contig 300298 bp, 295 predicted proteins | sample 557671 | NCBI WGS metagenome assembly CDZY01 (sample SAMEA3182091, study PRJEB8094) | gut metagenome | biome: human; feature: gut; material: Stool; isolation source: human stools | place: Canada | collected 2013-03-11
AAAGGTAATTGCTATGACAATTGTATTATGGAGACATTCTTTGGAAGATTGAAAAATGAGATGTATTATGGTTATGAGAAAGACTATTCTTCCTTCGAAGAATTCTCACAAGCGGTTGAAGAATATATAGATTATTATAATAACAAAAGAATTCAGGCAAAAACAAAATGGATGCCACCTGTACAATACAGGATAGCATCCATGTGTTCAGCCTAGTTCATAAATATGTGTCCAGGATTCTGGGTACATATCATTTAGACGGTGTGGAGTTTTATTTTGCCTTTTTATAATTGCTTTTGCAGATCTTATGCAGATCAGTCGTGGCTGTTTACGAGATCCTCTATCATGTTGATGATGATTCCCGTTGAGTCGGTCAGGTTGCTGGACTCCATAGCCTGGATATATTTCTCTTTGTTGTTGTACACTTCATTTATTCCGGCGAACAGGGAATCTGTGTTCAGCTCTTCCTCCTGGATCACATAGCTGTATCCGCTCTTCTCAAATGACTGGGCGTTGAGAATCTGATCACCTCTTGATGCAGCCTTTGACAGAGGAATGAGGATGTTCGGTTTTCTGAGTGCGAGAAGCTCACAGATGGCATTGGCTCCTGCACGTGAGATGATGATATCGCACAGTGCAAGCATGCTTGCAAGTTCCTTCTTTACATATTCGTACTGAACATAGCCCTTCTTATCCTTGAGGGATTCATCCAGATTGTCCTTGCCGCACAGGTGGATGACGTTGAAGGTCTCCAGAAGACGGTCGATATTGTCTCTTATTGCGTTGTTGATTATGACGCTTCCTGAACTTCCGCCCACGATAAGGAGAACAGGCTTGTTGTCAGTGAAACCGCAGTAGTTATATGCAAATGCGGAATCGCCGCGGAAAAGTTCCTCTCTGATAGGGGTTCCGGTTACGACTGCCTTGCCCTCAGGGAAGAGATCCTTTGTCTCAGGGAAGTTACAGCATACCTTTGTCGCCTTTGGAAGGGCGAGCTTATTTGCAAGGCCGGGAGTCATATCTGATTCGTGTATCACCACAGGGATACCTGCTGAGTGTGCGGCAAATACCACAGGGACTGTGACAAATCCTCCCTTTGAGAATACTACATCAGGCTTGAGCTCTTTCATGAGCTTCTTTGCTTCAGATATTCCTTTAAGTACCTTGAACGGATCTGAGAAGTTCTTCATTGAGAAGTATCTTCTGAGCTTTCCTGAAGCTATGCCGTGATAAGGGATGCCCATATCTTCTATAAGCTTTTTCTCCATGCCGTCATATGAACCGATGTACTGGATGTCATATCCGTGCTTCTTCAGCTCCGGCATAAGTGCCATGTTTGGTGTGACATGACCTGCTGTACCGCCGCCTGTCAATATAATTCTCTTCATAATGATTGTTAATCCTCCTGTTACTGTGCTGAAGCCAGATACTGCTTGAGTGCCTGAGCCAGTTGATCCGGGCATGAAGTCGGCTTGAAACCGCAGGTTGTGCCCTCGAGTCTGGCGATGACGTCCTCTGGCTTCATGCCTTCTACGAGAGCTCCGATACCCTTGAGGTTACCATTGCATCCTCCGGTGAACTTTACATCATGCAGCCTGCCATCGATGACGTCAAAGTTGATCTCGACAGAGCAGGTTCCTTTAGTCTTATAAACCATAACAATACCTCTTTTCTATTGTACTTAACCAATCATTTTAATATTCGCTGATACATTCTAAGATGTATGTATCCTGCTTTTTTCATCTTGAAGTATATCAAAAGAGCATGCAAAAGACAAACATTTGTCGAGCGAAAATAATTGTATACTCCGGAATGTCGCTCATATAATACTACCATCCGGACCGGCCAAACGGATGTGGGGTTAAGCCCTGACAGGATATGATCGAATAATTGAAAAGAGAGGGAAAACTATGTTTGAAATTTTGTTGAATCAGAATGTGTGTATGTATGTGATGATAGTGTGTGGGTGTATAGGGCTGACAGGACGGGCTGTGATGAGCAGTTATCTTGCAAGACTGGCAAAGGCGGCTGAGCGCATGGGAACGACGCGGAAAAAACAATTGATGGAGATGCGCAGGCGGTATGAGGATATAACATCGCTGGATGTGAACATACATGACACTGCCGCATTTGTGGACAAGTACATAGACAGGCTGAAGATAGGTTTTATACCAATAAATGTGTGGAATGGATTTGTGAAAAATATGGGAGTGGCCGCAGCTGGGACAGGCATATTTGCAGCGGCGTATCAATATTATGTAGTAGGCGATGGCGTGGAGACATTGAAGATGCTGGGGTGTGGACTGGCAGCCTGCATAGTGCTGGTGGCTGCTCATAACCAGTGGAATTGTGAATGGCATATGAGGACTCTGCGTGACAGCGCCAGAAATTATCTGGGCAACAGCCTGGCAAACAGATTGAAAAAGGAAGAAGAGAAACAGACAACGAAGCAGGATATTGTTGAGGCCATGGCAGCATGCAGTGAGACAGATGAAAATGACAGGATAAAAAGAAAGGCGAAGCCTGCGCGGAAAGCACAGCGGAGTGATAAGTCAGATTATGATGCTCTGCTTGACGGAATAATGAAGAAAATGCTTGCGGACGGATAGCAGGGGTGTTGATGAGCAGGTGCGTGGCAGATGAAATGCAGGTGAAAGCCGCCTGCAGAAGCCAATAAATTCAGGATGGTAGATGGTGAGAAAGCTGTACTTGATAGCAGGACTGTATGCGGTCTGCGTGATCGGGGCTGTGCTGAGTGGATGTTCCATATATGACAAGGAGGATCTGTCCAAGATGGTGGCGACTCCGGGGGACGCAGAGTGTCAGGCAGACGGTGCGAAGAATGGGGAAGGTGATGCGGAAGGAAAAGAAAAATCGGGAGACAAGACGGAAGATGCGGAGAGTAACACGGACACAGACGGGGAGAGTCAGGGTGAGGATATGACCAGACTAAGGGATTACAGCCAGATATCGACAAAGAAATATTCATGGTACATAGTGCGGGACAAAAATCATGGAATGAGTGGCTGTGACAACAGCTTTCCGCTGGAGCAGTACGATGCGTTCTACGTGGACAGAGTGTGTGCTGAGAAGAATGAAAAGGTGATGTATCTGACATTTGACTGTGGGTACGAGAACGGATATACAGAGCAGATGCTGGATGTGCTCAAAAAGCACAATGCAAAGGGCTGCTTCTTCGTGACGATGACTTACATAAGGGACAATCCGGATATAGTAAAGAGGATGAAGGAGGAGGGACATCAGGTGGGAAACCACACGGTGCATCATCCGTGCATGCCGGAGAAGAGTGTGGAGGAGCAGAAAAGTGAGTTAAAGGAGTGCTCAGACTTTATGAGGAATGAGACCGGGTATGATATGGATATGTATTTCAGACCGCCGAGCGGTGAGTACAGTGAGCAGGTTCTGCAGCTGGCTAAGGATATGGGGTACAAGACCATCTTTTGGAGTATGGCTTACCTTGATTATGATGTGAACAACCAGCCGGGGACGGACTACGTCATTGATCATTTTGCGAAATACTATCATCCTGGGGCAATTCCGCTCATACACAATGTGTCATCGTCAAATGCGCAGGCACTTGATACGGTTCTCACAAACCTGGAGAAGGAGGGATATGAGTTCAGGTCTTTGAATGAGATGAAAATTGAATAGTGGTATCAGAAACAGAAGCTCTCTGTGCGGATCATGCCGATCCGAACGGAGAGCTTTTGTGTATTGGCAGTGCGATCTGTGTGATATAAGCATCTTTATTTGCTCCGTGGGTTGGAGGACCCTCCATAAATGAATTGCGAAAATAACCACAAGTAGCAAGATTGTTTTCTTTTGCATAGTCCAATAGTTTCTTCTGGACAGTGTCGAAATTTTCATATGGACCACGGTGGTATATACAGATAGCTGCAGTCTGTGGAAGTTTTTTTATGTGTTCGTCATTGGTGTCAGGATCTGCTGCGACAGGTATGACATATCTTCCTTCGGATGTTGATTCGACAAAAACCTCTGTACACATTTTGCCTGTGGTGTCCAGTTGATATTTTTTTGTTGCCTCGATAAAGGTCTTGCGCAGATCTTCAGTTTTTCTGGCCAGATCAGAGTCTTTGAACTCCTGACAAAATGCAGTGAATGAGGGAAGAGTGATAAAACGGATCTCCGGTTCTGATGTCTGGGACTGACGCAGCTGAAGCTGGGCTATGCACAGATCCAGCTGGGAACGGAGCGTAGTCATACGTTCAATGACATCCTCAAGCTTTTCGGTATTATTGAAGTACTTGTCAATCTCGGATAGCGATAATCCTAGTCCCTGAAGAACTTTTATAATTCGTATATGTACGATGTTATCGGCAGAGTAGTAGCGGAAACCGCTGCTCTCATTTTTGTATGCGGGTGTCAGAAGCCCCAGGTCTTCGTAGTTTAACAGCATTCTTCTTGTCACTCCAAGCATTTTGGTGACTTCGCCAATTTGATATAGATTTTTATTTGCGTGATTCATATGATTCCTCTCCCCTTAAAAATAGACAAAAAAAATTGTAAATATTGCATAAATACCGCAAAAATATTGTTGACTTGAACATTGATGTACGAATTATAATTATCATAAATTGTTAAAGGTAAAGAGTCAAGAATTAACAGGAGGTAGTGGTTGCAGAGAGAAAACATTAACGGACACACGAAAAAGAGGTTTTATTGAGAAAGAGAGGGAAGTGTATGAAAGAAAGAATTCTATGCAGAAAAGTTATGGCATGGCTCATGACAGCTTTCATGGTCATAACGTGTTTGATTTCGATAGGTGGTAAGAATACTGCCTACGCAGCGGCTATGGAGAATATCAAGGTAACAGACGTGGATATCAGCACAGATGGACATATGAGAGGTCTCAAGTGGGGGTGGACAACCAGCGGTTATGCCAGCGCGAGCTGCAAGCTTGGCATTCAGTCTGAGAAGTTCACGACTGGAGATCTCACAAACTTTGGTGATTATCTGAGCAGCCATAGGTACAGTGGATGGGCGAGTGCCGAGTCACCTGAAGGCTGCGGATTTAAAGGCTGGATAACAGAGAACTCGTTCTCAAGGAGTTCAGGTACATATGACAGAACGGATACCATTTCCGGAGAGGGAATAGATATGGGTACCACCGGTGTGTATTATCTGTATACGTGGACATATTATAATGGTTATGTATTCCCTGATATTTACATAGGAAGTATTGATCTGAATGCTGGCAAGATCGTGGACGCCAGCGGCAATGAAATAACATTTCAGATCGGTGGCTTTTCAGGCGGAGGCAATACAGATCCTTCGGAGGAAGAAGTTGTATTCATGAACAATGGATATCCATATGGCAAGAATATGACGAATAGTTCAATCACTCTCGTTATGGACGTGACAGGGGAAGCTGCAACATATCAGTGGCAGAGCGCAACCAGTAAGCGTGGACCATTTACAGATATTGAAGGTGCAAATGGAAGTACATATACGTTCACCCCGACTCATGGATACTGGTACAGGTGCGTGGTGGATGGCACAGCCAGCAGAGCGGTAAAGGCAGTTATCCCTACCAGTGACAATGGAAATACGTGGACAAAGCCAAATACTTGCTGGTATATAAGCAATGGAGTTATGGCCTATATGGCCAATGACAAAGGGGTTGATATTGTTGGCTTGTATACCAAGGACGGAAAGAACTATATGCTTGGAACAAGCTACGACAAAGTATGGAGATTGTACAGCAGAAGCGATTCAGAGCCTTCTGCTGAAACGGCTACATCACAAGTATCTGTGGCTTCGCTTGCAGCTCTAAGATTGTCGTTTGATCCTATGAATACTCACGATCTGATTTTTGATGCTGAACTTGGTGAGGGACAGCATTCATTTGCAATAGGAGCGGATGCGAACATTGGAAATAGTATTACAAGCTCTGACAGTGCAGATGAAGCGGTGCTTGCTGCCACTGTCAAGAATGGTGAATTACAGCAGATAGCGATGATGGGAGTTGCTAAAGCGGCGGATGCGGCAGATGATACTCCATCATTTGTTCTTGCCCCTATAACACAGGCAAGTAATTACTGGATCGGGGGCTATGATTCCAGAAGAATATTTGAGTACAATACAGGTTCATCAAGCTACATAAAGGAAACTGCTGAAATAAATGGTCAGAATGCTGCATCCCTGGTTGAAGGAATAGATTCGGGATTGACAATGTCATGGACAAATGTTGAAGATGGCGGACATATAGGTTTCAAATTCAGCGTTGGAGCGGTGGCTGATGTAGGAGCAGTTACAGGACAGGTTGATTATATAACAGAAAATCTGACAGAGCTTGATGGCGATACATCATATATCATCACTGTTGATGGCGAGTCATATGACATTGTGAGTGATATGTATGGTGATATAGCTCTTGAGGGAACAGATGATAACGACGTATCATATAGTTTGTTTGGTAAAAATATAAGTATCCGCAAGAAAGACAGTCAGGATACACCTGCTGATATAACTGTTGCAGCAAGACCGGAGGCACCATCTGCACCGAAGACTCTTGCAGACATACAGAATCCAACACCAGCCGATATGGAAAGTGCTGCAGACGGCGAAGGCGTTGAGATAGTAAGCGTGACTGGCGATTCTGTGACTGTAAGCCCGCTTGGCGGACAGCAGTATCAGTATTCGACGGATGGAGCGACCTGGACAGTTCTCGATGATCTGAATGTGTCAGATAATTATGTTATCTCAGGACTTGAAGAGAATCAGAGGGTATATGTTCGCACAAGATACGTGGCTAATACGACAAAACCAGCTTCATTGTGGTCAGATGCCAAGGCAGTCTCACGTGATCTGATCGCCGGAGTAACTGCGGAAGATACAACCTGCACTTACGATGGATTGATACATAGCCCATCTGTTACAATTGCAGATGGCCTGGATGGAGCTTCTATCCGTTATTCATTGGCAGCAGATGAGCCGTACACACAGACGGTTCCAGAACTTAAAAATGCCGGAACATATAAGGTGTATTACCTTGTTACAGCAGATGAGTGTTCACCGGTATTTGGCGATGTGACTGTGACTATCGAAAAGAAAACGATCACAGCGGATAAGGTAATCGTTGATGAAAATGCATATATACAGGGAATCCAGTTCTCAGGATTGCTGGATGGAGAAGAACTGGTATATGACGAGGATTATACTGTGGTACTGTGGGACGTTACACCAGGAATAGAGAAGGTTGTAACTACATACAGATTTGGGCTTGCAACTACGGGAAATGCAGCCAATTACATGCTTCAGAACAAGTCATGGGATATGGTTCATTATCATGACTGGACGTATGAGATAAAAGAAGGCCACAGTAACAAGATAATTGCATATTGCAATGAAACTGAGAATCCGGCACACTGCGCATATCAGGGCAGAAACGAGGCGGTCAGCTGTACTGTGACAGCAGAAAGCAGAGCGTATGACGGCACAGAATATGCAGGTGCAGTTGTTAATAACTGGATAACAGAGAAGACCGGAGATGCAGCTGTTACATATTATGAGGGAACAGGTGACACCGATTATCCGGAAAATGAGAATGCGCCGGTAAATGCAGGTACTTATAAGTTTGTTGTGAAGATAGCTGATGTTACGGCTTATGCAGAATTTGAAATACAGAGACTTGATCAGAATGTTGAATTTGATGTAATCGATTACACATTTGGCGACAGTGTAGAGGCTCCAGAGGTTACAGGAGCACAAGAGGATCCTGTTATAGAGTATTACTACACAACAGAGAACAGTAACACAGATGGTACATTGTGGGAGAACTCCAGATCAGCAGATCCGGGCACATATTATATGTATGCCAAGGTTTGTGCTACAACCAATTACAATGAGTATGTGACACAACCGGTTCAGTTCACAGTTGCAAAGAGAGAAGCTCCGACAGACATAACAGCGGCAGATATTGTAAAGACATATGACGGCAAGGCTTATGGAATAACTGTTACAGGTGATATTCCTGAGGATGCGGTTGTGACGTATGGAACTTCTGAGGATGCATGCGATAAGACTGTAAGTCCGAAGTACAGTCAGGCTTCAGATGAACCATACACTGTATATTATAAGGTTGCAGCAAGGGGATATGACACGATATCCGGACATGCAACTATCACCATCAACAGAAGACCACTTGCTGTATCGGGAATCAAAGCTACATCAAAGGCTTACGATGGACAGACAGAGGCAAAGCTTGACTATTCAGGCGTTGTTCTGAATGGTAAGGTCAGCGCAGATGTGATTGCAGTTACAGCTACAGGAACATTTGACAGTGCAGATGTGGGAACAGGCAAAACTGTAAGTATCACAGATATAAAGATCAGCGGAAAGACCGCTTCAAACTATGTACTTACAGAAGATGCCCAGCAGCAGACAGCAAAGGCAGATATCACTCCTGCGGGAACAACTCTTACTGTAGAAAAGGTTGGAGCTAAGACATATGGAGGTGCAAAGTTTGCCCTCAATGTGAAGTGCAGTAGAAATGACAAGAAAACATTTACAAGCAGCAATACAAAGGTTGTCAAGGTGGATGGCACAGGCAAGGTAACTATAGTTGGTGCAGGCAAGGCGGTTGTGACAGTATCCGTTGCGGCAAATCAGAACTATAAGGCAGCAGCTGCAAAGGTTGCGATCACGGTAAACAAAAAAGCCATCAGAGTAACTGCAAATGACGCATCTAAGTATGAAGGCAAGGCGGATCCGAAGTTTACATTTACAGCGGAGGGACTTGTTGGCAAGGATAAGCTTACAGGAATTGTTCTCAAGAGAGCTGCTGGTGAGAAGTCCGGAACATACACGATCACAGCAAGCCAGAAGAAGGGTGCAAATCCAAACTACAATATAACATTTGCCATTGGCCGTCTTGTTATAAAGAAATCTCCAAATGTTGAACCTAGTGGAACAGAACTCTATAAGAAGACACTTCCGTTCTTCCTTATGAAAGGAAAGGGAACAGGAACAAGAATAGATCTGACATGGGATAAGGTCAAAGGTGCAACAGGATATGATGTATACTGGTCATATTGTAATGGAAAGAACAACTTCAATAAGCTTGCTAATGTACCGAAGTCCCAGAAATATGCCGATAAGAACCTCAATAATAAGAGAGAATACAAGTATTTTACAGTCGCATACAAGATGTCGGGTGGCAAGAAGGTATATCTCGGCAGGACAAATACAGTCCATGTTGCAATGCCTTATGCAGCAAAGACAAATATCCTGAAAGTTACTGTGAACAAGACCAAGGTTAACCTTGCAAAAGGTAAAACATTTAAGATCACCAAGAAGGTTAAGCTTGAGAATCCAAAGAAGAAGGCGTTAAACCATCTTACGAAGAAGGAAAGGTTCATAACATCCAATGCAAAGGTGGCAACTGTTTCATCTGCAGGAGTTATAAAGGCAGTGCGTAAGGGCACATGTACGGTTTATGTAATGTCTGAAAATGGTGTTTGTGCAAAGATCAAAGTGACGGTTAAATAGTGCTTTAGACATGGTTATAATTGAAAACTCCTCCAAACCGGTTGTGGCTTTGGGGGAGTTTTTTGAGATTAATAGTTGATTATGGTATACCTATTTGCTAAAATTGATTCAATGTGAAAATTTAATACAAGTAAGGAGAGAAAACAAATGGCACAGACAGTAAGTTTCGATTTTAAGAATGCAAAAGCCATGGCTACAGACGCTGATATCGCAGCAATCAAGGATCAGGTAGTAGCTGCAAAGGCAACACTTGTAAACAAGACCGGTGAGGGAAATGATTTCCTTGGATGGATCGACCTTCCAGTAGACTATGACAAGGAAGAGTTTGCGAGAATCAAGAAGGCAGCAGCTAAGATCCAGGCAGATTCAGACGTGCTTGTAGTAATCGGTATCGGTGGTTCTTACCTGGGTGCAAGAGCAGCCATCGAAGCTTTAAGACACAGCTTTTATAATTCAGTTGACAAGTCAATCCGTAAGACTCCTGAGATCTACTATGCAGGATCAAACATCAGCAGCACATACATGGCTCATCTGCTTCAGGTGATCGGTGACAGAGATTTCTCTATCAACATCATCTCCAAGTCGGGTACAACAACAGAGCCTGGTATCGCTTCAAGAATCTTCAAGAAGAAGCTTGTTGAGAAGTATGGCAAGGAGGGCGCAGCAAAGAGAATCTACGCCACAACGGACAAGGCAAAGGGAGCTCTCAAGACACTCGCAACGGAGGAAGGCTATGAGACATTTGTAGTTCCTGATGATGTAGGAGGACGTTTCTCAGTTCTCACAGCAGTTGGTCTTCTGCCAATAGCAGTAAGCGGTGCTGATATAGATAAGCTTATGGAAGGCGCAGCTTCAGCAAGAAAGGATTGTCTTGCACAGGACTTCGACGATTCAGATGCTATGAAGTACGCAGCAGTAAGAAATGTACTGTACAACAAGGGTAAGTCAATCGAGATCCTTGCTAACTTTGAGCCGGCACTCCACTATGTATCAGAGTGGTGGAAGCAGCTCTACGGCGAGAGCGAGGGTAAGGATGGCAAGGGACTTTTCCCAACAGCTACGGACTTTACAACAGACCTTCATTCACTTGGACAGTTCATCCAGCAGGGTTCACAGAACCACTTTGAGACAGTGATCAATGTTGTTAATCCAACATGTGAGATCGTTATGGAGGCTGAGGAGTCAGATCTTGACGGACTTAACTATCTTGCAGGCAAGACAGTTGATTTCGCCAACAAGAGTGCTATGAACGGAACTATCCTTGCACACGCAGATGGTGGAATTCCTATCATCCAGATCAACATCGACAAGATTGATGAGTTCACTCTCGGTGAGCTGTTCTACACATTTGAGTTTGCATGTGGTGTGAGTGGATACACACTTGGTGTAAATCCATTCAATCAGCCAGGTGTTGAGAGCTACAAGAAGAACATGTTCGCTCTTCTCGGCAAGCCGGGCAACGAGGAGCTTGGCAAGGAGCTTCTTGCAAGAATCAACGGTTAATAGATCTTTACAGATTAATATATAAGAGATGCAGGTGTGTTTTGCCACACCTGCATTTTTTTGCAATTCTATATTTCTTGTAATCAGAATCGCACAATGTTATACTTATGAAGTGTATAGGCTCAGAATTGAGCCTGATCATTTGCATTGTGAATGGAAGGATAAGAAGGGCAGTGACATATGAATGAAAAGAGAGATGTAGAGGGGCTGTACAACCGATATAGACAGGTTCCATTGTATCTGATAGGAATGTTCTGTCTGATGACAGTGTTCATGTATTTTGTCGGAATAGGAGCCGGCGTTATAGCCACCATTTTTACGGCAGTATACGGAGCGGTGAGCATTGTTGTTTTCCTGAGGATGAATGCTTTGTCCCGCGACAGATATGTGGAATTTGCCATGGAGCACGGCAAGATGCAGAAGGAGCTCATAAAGGAGTTTCCGGTTCCGTACGCATTGCTTGACGAGGATGGAAAAGTTGTGTGGGTGAACGACGAGTTCTCAGGTATAACGGAGACCAGTAAGAGAAAGCTCATGAAGCTGAATATAGTTCAGGTATTTGAGGAGGTTACCGAGGAGAGTCTTCCTTATCAGGAGGATGTCACCGAGGGAGAGATAGCATTTAACGGAAGAGAATACCGTTATGAGATCAGACGTGTACAGGTGAATAAGGTTGAGCCGGCTATGGAAGAGATGGATGCCCAGCCGGGTGAGGCCGGCACAGACGGAGATGGGGCTGCTGAGCAGAAGAAAGAGACGAAGGCTTCGCACGGTGATTCAAGACACCACGGCAAGACGGACACCTTCCTTGCGTTCTACATGTTTGATGTGACAGTGGTGAATCAGCTCGCTCAGGAGAACCATGACCAGAAGCTGGTTGCGGGTCTCATATATATTGATAACTACGATGAGATATTTGAGTCGCTTGAGGAAGTACGACACTCTCTTCTTGTTGCCTTGGTCGACAGAAAGATTAACAAATACATGGCAAATGTCGACGCCATAGTCAAGAGCCTTGAGAAGGACAAGTACATGTTCGTGATGCCACAGAAGTATCTGGATCAGCTCAAGGAGAACAAATTTGCCCTGCTCGATGAGGTCAAGGCTATAAATATCGGAAATGATCTTCCGCTTACACTCAGTATAAGTCTTGGTACTGATTACAAGAGCTTTATAGAAAACTTTGAGGCAGCGCGTTCCGCCATGGAGCTTGCTCTGGGCCGAGGCGGCGATCAGGCGGTTATCAAGTCCGCCGACAGGATCACCTACTTTGGCGGTAAGAGTCAGGGAACGGAGAAGTCCACGAGAGTTAAGGCGAGGGTTAAGACTCTTGCGTTCAAGGAGCTTCTTGAGACCAAGGAGAAGGTTATAATCATGGCCCACAAGAATCCGGACATGGATGCTTTTGGTTCAGGTATAGGAATATACAAGATGGTGACTGCGCTGGGCAAGACGGCGCATATAGTTGTAAATGAGGTGTCATCGGCCATAAGTCCGATATACGGCAATTTCACTTCGAGCAATTCCTACCCGGCAGATATGATAATCAACAACGATCAGGCGCTCAGTCTGGTCGATGACGACACGGTCGTAGTTGTGACGGATGTGAATAATCCTACGCTCACGGAGTGTGAGGAACTGCTGGCATATGCGAAGAGCATAGTGGTGTTCGATCACCACAGGCAGACAAAGGATGTCATTGCAAATGCGACACTGTCGTATATAGAGCCATTTGCGTCATCTGCATGTGAGATGATCGCAGAGATGCTCCAGTACATGGATGAGAAGATAAAGCTCAGGCCTACAGAGGCGGACGCCATGTATGCCGGAATACTCATTGACACCGACAACTTCCTGAGCAAGACCGGTGTCAGAACCTTTGAGGCAGCCGCGTTCCTGAAGAGAAGCGGTGCGGATGTCATGCGAGTAAGGAAGATGTTCAGAACTGACATAGAGACCTACAGACAGAAGGCGGAGGGTGTCAGCCACGCAGAGATGGTGCTTGATGCATTTGCCATATCAATCATTACACCTGGGGATGGCCCTGAGTCGCCGGTGGTACTCACCGCCAAGATTGCAAATGAGATGCTGAACATCGCAGGTGTCAGAGCTTCATTTGTAATAGCGCAGATGGGTGCGGATGTCAAGATAAGTGCAAGAGCCATTGACGATGTCAATGTCCAGATAATCATGGAGAGAATGGGTGGCGGCGGTCATGCAAATATCGCGGCAGCTCAGTTTGAAAATGCGAAAGCAGAGGATATAAAGAAGGAGCTTGTTGGGCTCCTGAATGAGATGTATAAGGAAGGAGATATTTAGGATATGAAGGTCATATTATTACAGGATGTTAAAAGCCTTGGAAAGAAAGGCGCAATGGTAGAGGTAAATGAGGGCTACGCAAGAAATTTCATCATTCCTAAGAAGCTCGGCATGGAGGCAACTCCAAAGAATATGAATGATTTCAAGCTCCGCAAGGCTCATGAGGAGAAGGTGGCAGCAGAGAATCTTGCTGATGCCAAGGCACTTGCGGCAGAGCTTGAGAAGGCTTCAGTAACTGTTAAGATCAAGGTTGGAGAGGGCGGAAGAACATTTGGCTCAGTATCCACAAAGGAGATCTCAGATGCCATCAAGAGCCAGCTCGGTAAGGATATAGACAAGAAGAAGATCGTTATGAAGGACTCCATCAAGGCGTTAGGAAGCTTTTCAGTGAAGGTCAAGCTTCACCCTGAGGTTCAGGCAGAGCTTGCTGTAAAGGTCGAGGAAGCATAAGGAGTATAGATAAAATATGGAAGATGCATTTGCAAGAAAAAAGCTTCCCTACAATCTGGATGCCGAGAAGTCTGTTATAGGTTCCATGCTCATGGACAGAGACGCCATAGTAGAGGCGTCCGATATGCTGACCAAGGAGGATTTCTACTATGGTCAGTACGGAATATTGTTCGAGAATATGGTAGAACTGTTCAAGGAGGGTAAGGCGGTCGATCTGGTAACCCTGAAGAACAAGCTTGAGGAGAACAATGTACCTGATGAGGTCATAAGCACCAAATCCATAGCGGAGATATTGGAGACGGTTCCGACATCGGTGAATGCCAAGCATTATGCCGAGATCGTGGCGGACAAATCCATACTCAGGAAGATGATAAAGCTGTGCGAGGAAGTGGAGAAGGACTGTTATCTTGATTCGGAGGGAGTTGAACAGCTCCTTGAACAGGCCGAGAGTGGTGTGTTCAATCTGATAAAGGAGAGGAACGGCTCCAGCAAATTTGTGGGGATCGACAGGATCGTCATGAACGTTATCGAGCAGATAGAGGAGGCTTCCAGAAAGAACACAAGAGTAACAGGTATCCCTACGGGATTCATAGATCTGGACAATATGCTCACCGGTCTCCATGGATCGGAGTTTATACTGGTGGCTGCTAGACCTGCCATGGGTAAGACGGCATTTGTCCTTAATATTGCCCACCATGTTGCCGTGCGCAAGGGAATTGCCACTGCGATATTCAACCTGGAGATGAGCAAGGAGCAGCTTGTAACGCGTATGATAGCCATGGATTCCCTGGTTGATTCCCAGAAGGTACAGACGGGACAGTTGGCTGAGGACGACTGGGATCAGGTGCTTGCCAGTGCGGAGAGTATAGCTGCCGCACCGCTGTACATAGAGGATAGTTCAGCACTCACCATATCCGAGCTGAGATCAAAATGCAGACAGCTCAAGAGCAAGAACAATCTTGGACTCATCATCATCGACTACCTGCAGCTTATGAGCACGACGGGACGAGTTGAGTCGCGACAGCAGTTCGTATCTGATATGTCGAGATCGTTGAAGATGCTTGCCAGGGAGCTGGATGTGCCTATCATAGCGCTGTCACAGCTTAACCGAGAGGTTGATAAGAGACCGGATCACAAGCCTGTGCTTGCGGATCTCCGAGAGTCGGGATCTATCGAGCAGGATGCCGATGTGGTTATGTTCATATACAGAGATGATTATTACAATCCTGATACCGACAAGAAGGGTATCTCGGAGATAATCATAGCTAAACAGAGAAAAGGTGCCACCGGATCTGTGGATCTGGTATGGCTGCAGGAATACACGAAGTTTGCCAACAAAGAGCACTAAATATATTATGTTTTATAAGGAGAATTGAAAATGGTAGTTGAACCAAGAGTTAAAGATTTTATTTGTACAACAGCTCACCCGGTGGGATGCGCACAGAATGTAAAGAATCAGATCGAGTATGTCAAGTCAAAGGGAACAGTTAAGAGCGATAACGCACCTAAGAAGGTTCTGGTGATCGGAGCGTCAACAGGATACGGACTTGCATCACGTATCGCAGTTGCATTTGGCTATGGCGCAGATACCCTCGGCGTTATGTTTGAGAAGGAGTCAAATGGACGGCGTACAGCAACCGCTGGCTTCTACAACAACAGAGCATTTGAGGAGGAGGCTCACAAGGCCGGACTCTATGCAAAGTCCATCAATGGCGACGCGTTCTCAGTCGAGATCAAGGAGCAGGTCATCGAGACCATCAAGGCAGACATGGGCAAGATAGACATGATCGTATACAGCCTGGCAGCGCCTAGAAGAACAACTCCAGATGGAACAAAGTACACATCAGTACTCAAGACGGTTGGTGAGGAGTACACCAACAAGACACTTGTACTCAAGGACAACACCATCACAGATGCACATATAACAGCGGCAAATGATGACGAGATCAATGCCACCATCAAGGTAATGGGCGGTGAGGACTGGATCGACTGGATGCAGGCACTCTCAGATGCCGGAGTTCTGGCAGATAACGTGATCACAGTTGCATACTCATACATAGGACCAAAGATCACATTCCCTATCTACGCTGAGGGATCGATCGGACAGGCAAAGAAGGATCTGTACAAGTCAGCAGACATTATAAATGAAAAGTTCCCTAACATAAAGGCGAAGATAGCCATCAACAAGGCTCTTGTCACACAGTCAAGTGCAGCTATCCCTATCGTACCTCTGTATATCACACTTCTCTACAAAGTTATGAAAGAGAAGGGACTCCACGAGGGATGCATAGAGCAGATGCAGAGACTGTTCATGGATAAGATCCTGGATGACACCCAGGTGGACGACAACGGATTCATCCGTATGGACGACTGGGAGATGAGAGATGATGTTCAGGAAGTTGTTGCTGAGCACTGGGATACAGTCAACAATGACAATGTCAAGGATATAGCAGACATCGATGGATATTGGGAGGATTTCTACAACATGTTCGGTTTCAAGATCGACGGTGTGGATTACTCAGCAGATGTTGATATCATGTAATATTCATGGGTAGTTTCAATATATAAATACTACAAATGCCCCACAGATTCATAGAATTTGCGGGGCATTTCGGTAAGCGCTTTTTTGGTGTGCCTGACCCATTTTTTTCGCAAGGAGGAAGACGGTATATGTACAAATATTTATTATTTGATCTTGATGGAACCATCACCAAGTCTGAGGAAGGAATATTCAACTGTATAAAATACGCTCTGGACTGGGCTGGAATTCCATATCCTGAATACAGTGTATTCAGAAGCTTTATAGGACCATCGCTTTATGATTCTTTCGTGAGGGAATTCGGCATGGACGACGCAAAAGCGAAAGAGATGGTTGCGAAGTACAGAGAGAGATACAACGTGGTAGGTCTCTTCGAGGCTGAGGTGTACGACGGAGTGGCAGACACCCTGCGTGCCCTTAAGGAGAAGGGCTGCATACTCTCAGTTGCAACCAGCAAGCAGACAGAGCCGACACTCCGTATCCTTGAGAAGTTCGGTGTGGGAAAATATTTTGACGTTGTAGTTGGAAGTAATCCCGACGGAACAGGATCAGACAAGAAGCACATCATATCCCAGGTCCTTGAAAGCCTCAAGAAAGATCACGGACTGACAGAAGATATGATAAAATCAAACCAGGTTGTGATGATAGGCGACAGACGCTACGACATAGAAGGTGGCAAAGCCTGCGGCCTCCAGACCATAGGAGTCCTCTACGGCTACGGCAGCAGAGAAGAATTCGAAGCTGCCGGCGCCGACAACATAGTAGAAAGCCCAGAGGAAATCCTGAATCTGTAGATAGAAAGGTAGCTTATAGTTTATAGATGTCTGTGTTGATATATATTTTATTAAATATCTATGATTATTTTTGTGGGATGACACTCTGGGGAACTGAATAAAAGAAAAACAGGTAAGAGTCGATATCTATAATATAGTGTGGTGTATAAAATATATTTTTCAGCGAAATATGTCAGGAACATGATCTGAAAAGTATATATCCAACAAGACCAGGATGCCATACTCCCTGGGAATATAAAATTGGGTCTCTATATATGTAATCGGTAGCGAAGACGCCTGAACTTTGCTGCTTACTGCCAAGGCGGAGCTTGCAACGCTCTTATAGCGAGCGGGAGCCGCGTGCAGATATAAGCAAAGCAAAGTGAGGTAAGTCGAGCGTGATTACATATATAGAGACCCAATTTCTGTCCCTGGAGAGTATGTCATCCGTCCGTTCGTCATATCATCTCCTGACATTTGAGATATACCCGAAGAACGCTCCGATGATCCCCCCGATAATGTGGGTGAGATTCGACACATTGTCCTTCACAAACACTCCGTCAGCCACCTGTCCGCCGATATAAAGCACTGCAACAAGTATGAAGGTGAGCGGTATGGAGCCGTCCTTTATACATGCAAAAGAAGACAGAAGAATGTATGCGAATACCACTCCGCTGGCGCCGAGCAATGCTGTACCAGGGAAGAATATGAAATGCACGATTCCTGTCACCAGTGCGGTGGTGCTGGTTACGATGAGCAGATCCTTTGAGCCGTATTTTTCCTCAAGTAGTGGGCCGATCACAAGCAGCAGCGTCATGTTGTTGATAAGGTGACTCCAGCTTGCGTGACCAAATACATGGGCAAACATGCGGACGTAGGTTAAAGGATCGGTGAGAGGGGCTCTGTATACTTCAAATAGAAGAAAGTTACTTTTGCCGCCTGTGAGGATATTCAGGAGATAAGCTCCCAGACAAATGAGTGCAAATGTAAGTACCACAGGTGAGTTAAAGGATATTCTTAATATGGTTTTGGATTTTGTCTTTGACATGGATCGGTTCCCCTCTTATTCATATAGTATAGAAAAATATTACCAGCGGTCATCCGCTGGTAATATTTTTTAAGCGTCATAATCTGGCATATCGTTAAAGTACATCTTGTAGAAGTTGGTACTCTGTTCGAGAACCCTCATGGTTGATGGAAGCGGCACGGCGATGAGGTCGTTGAACTCATACTCTCCGGCTGCTGAATCAATCACATGTCCCATCTGAGTTTCATTATGTGTGTAATCGGCGTTGAAACCGCCGTATTTATTGCCACGGGCATCAAGACGTATCCACTTCTTGAGATCCGGGTGATATACCGCATTAAGTGCATGCATAGCCATAAGTCCGCCCTTGTGCTTGATACGGATATAGCAGAATCCTGTATATAAGTTGTTGGCACGAAGCAGTGCTGCCAGCAAATTGGCCTTTGAATAGCTGATGCCCGTGCTGGCTTCCAGTACATCGGAAGCGCTGATAGTTATTACTGAAAAGTTGCTGTCATATGTGTGAGAAATCCTATCCCGGACAAAATAGTAACATGCCTGTATGATCTCATCACTGCTCTTGCAATCTGCAGCAAGTTCCTTTGCCTTTGCAGCGACGATAGGATTGTCATAATTTACATACTTGTCGTATTGCAAATATGCTGAATCCTTATTTCTCTGAATTAGTTGCATTGTGTCATCTCTCCTTTATTACTTGGAATATGTAGAACTTCAGATAATAAGATTCATCTGCAGCCCATAATATTGGGTGATCAGGAGCCTGTGTGCGGAACTCTACCTGGCGAAGTCTTACATGTGAATTCATGGCGGCCTGTTTTATGGTCTTGGTAAATAACTCGAAATCCATAAAATGTGAACATGAACAAGTTGCAAGGAATCCACCATCCCTTACGAGTTTCATAGCACGCAGATTAATCTCGCGATAGCCTTTGACTGCGTTCTTTATTGAATTTCTTGATTTTGTGAATGCCGGCGGGTCAAGTATGACAACGTCAAACTGTTCGCCTTTTGATTCCAGTTCAGGAAGAAGATCAAATACATCTCTGCACTCAAAAGAGACAGTGCTCTCCAATCCGTTGAGCGCTGCATTTTCTCTGGCCTGGGCAATAGCAAGTTCTGAAGCGTCTACTCCCAAAACGCTGGAAGCACCGGCTATGCCTGCGTTTAGAGCAAAGGAGCCTGTGTGTGTAAAGCAATCAAGAACCTTTGCATCTTTACATATTCTCTGAATAGCAAGACGATTATACTTCTGATCCAGAAAGAATCCGGTCTTCTGACCGTCTTTCACATCAACAATATATCGAACGCCATTTTCATTTATATGAACCTTTGTGTTAAATTCGTCACCAATAAACCCTTTATAGGTATCCATCCCCTCGTGTTTTCTGACTTTTGCATCGCTTCGTTCATAAACACCCTCGATTATTATACCATCATTTTTAAGTATATTTTTTAAAATATTTATTAACAAATTTTTAACTTTGTCGATGCCGAGTGCCAGTGATTCGACAACAAGCACGTTTTCAAACTTGTCAATGACGATTCCCGGCAGAAAATCAGCCTCGCCAAATACGACACGGCAGCTACTGGTGTCGACGGTTTTCTTGCGGTAATCCCATGCATCCTGAAGTCTCTTTGTGAAGAATGCCTCGTCGATCTCGGTGTCCACATGTCTTGTGAGCATGCGGATGAGGATCTTGGAGTTGGTATTTATGAATCCTTTGCCGAGTGGATAACCGTCGAAGTCCTTTACTATGACGATGTCGCCGTTCTCAAAGCTGCCGACTATGGTGTCGACCTCATTGTCAAATATCCATGCTCCGCCGGACTTCAGAAGTCGTCCCTCTCCCTTTTTTAATGTAACAATAGCTCCCATAATATATGTATCCTTTCTCTGTACTGCCGTTGGCAGACATTTTTCGTTGTCTGTTTTTGAATTTTGCGGATTTATTTTACCATATGTAGACAAATAATCCAAGATGGGGCGGCTTAACACATTTGTAACAAAAAACTTGTAAAAAAGTTATACTTGTAAAAAATATGTAACACGTGTATACTACGAGCGTAGCAGAATGCACACAAACGTCAGATTCCATGCGGAAACTGATGCTTAATAAAAAGGAGGACAGTAAAGATGTCTACAATGAAGACTAATATTGCAAAGAGAGAAAAGAGCCTGATGGCGGCAAAAGCTATAGGCAGTCTTATGGCGATTGCTGTATTGGCTATTGTGATTTTTTCTACAAATGTGGTGACACAGGCAGATGAGATGGGAGCTGACGGTACGGCAGTTCTGGCCACAGCATCAGATGTAGTTCAGAGTGGAGTGATACAGGATGAGGATGGTTACTTCAGATATTATGTTAATGGTGAAGTGCAGAAAACTGCAGGCTGGATAGATGCCGATGATGGCACCAGATATCTTATAGATGAAAATGGCGTGGCAGCTATGAAGTTTACACGTTCTGGCGATACCATCAAGATATACAGATTCAGCGCTGATTCAAAGGACTGGACGATCTGCAAGAACGAGTGGCAGACAGTGGATAACGTTCTCTATTATCTGAACAATTCCGGACTGTGTGAAAAGATATACGATAATAGCAGCAAGAAGGCAAAGTCACTGAGCAGCGGCAAGCTTGTCCAGGTGAAGAACCAGATGCTTATTCTCAACGATGGCAGAACATATTATTTCAATTCAAATGGTGACAAGGTCACAAAGGGCGGTTGGTATCATATAAATTATGACAATATGGTATTTGTAACAGGCGGTGGATCCCACTATGTAAAGGAGAGGATCTACAAGGCATCAGGCATTTTCAGAAAGTATTCATTTAACGATTCAAAGAAGAGCTGGGATATGAACAAGAACCTGTGGAAGAATACAGGCAGAAAGCTGATGTATTTTGATGGATCAGGCACATGTACCATTCTGTATGATCAGGCATCGAATATATTGTACAGATACATATCAAGCAGCAAGTCATACAAGAGAGTCTCAAATGTGATCGACAAGCTCAACGGAAGCAGATACTACTTCTATGATGCAAATGGAAACAGACGTACATCATCAGGATGGAAGAAGGTAAATGGAAGTACCGCTTACTACGTATGTGACGGCGGATATGTTACCTCAAGATATACAGATCAGAAGGGTACAAAGAAGGTATACGACTTTGATTACTCGAAGAACACATGGGTGCAGAAGAAAAATATGTGGAAGACTGTCTACCGCAGCAGATATTATTTCGGCTCTAAAGGCGTAGCCACAATGAGCTATAACAACAGCACCAAGAAGGCATACAAGTTTACAGGCAGAAAGTGGAAGCCTGCAAAGAAGCTCATAATGAAGATCGGAAATGCCAATTACTATTTCAACAGCGCTGCAAAGCGAGTTGTAAAGGCTGGAAAGTATAAGACAGCCGATGGCTACATAGCATATGTCAACAGAAGAGGCGTTGTATATAAGAGAGAGTACGATCTCTCGGTCAAGAGATATTACACTATCGATCTTGGTAAGGGTAGAAAGACAAGAGTATATGGATATTATGATATAGGCGCGGCAAACAGACTGAGTAAGATGGTCAACCAGCATCGTGCAGAAAATGGACTTTCAAGCCTTAAGGTGTCAACATCTCTGACAGAGACCGCTACCACAAGAGCAAAGGAGATAAGCAACAAGTACAGCCATTACAGACCAAATGGAACACTGTGTCTCAACTCCATGTACGAGTTGTACGGAGAGAATCTTGCATGTGGTTTCAGTGGTGGAGATCTCGTATTCAGAGCATGGTCCAAGTCGACCGCACATGACAGCAATATGCTGAATACTACATACAAGACCATGGGCGTTGCAGTATTTGTGGCTCTCAAAAATGATAAACAGGGATATAAGAGATATTATGTCCTTACATTTGGTAAGTAATTTTAATTAGGAAATTAGTGGAAAATAAGACTGTTAAATCCCTCAAATTAAATTGAATTATATGGAGAAATAGAGTACCATACATAGTATAAGGCAAATAGTCGGATATAGAATTTGGCTAGTTTGGGAATGGAGATTGTGTGTGGGTTTCATATATTCGTCTTTAAATAGAGGTGCCGGCGAGAGTGTGGCACTATTTGACAATAGAATAGCCAGGATGCTTCCTTTTGTCACGGGAAAGGCATATTTTGACCTCAGGAATTATGATGCCCAGACTGGAGAATTCGGAGTATATATTGAATGGGATGGTGAGCTTGAGGCAGTGCTTGGATATTCACTGCCGGCGGGAGGATATTTCGTCAAAGCAACCACACCGCAGGCGTACAGATTCCACAGGCTCGACAGTGGATTGCCGGTATATATGAAGTTGATAGCGCAGAATGGCAGACTGTATCCTTACAGGACATATGTCATGATGGATGGCAGACCTTTCAGTGTGGAATTCGGCGGTGGAGTTCTGATCCCTTTTGAGGACAGATACGAAGAGCTTGGATGCGAAGCTGCGAAACAGACTGTGGATACTGGAAGCCAGAAGCTTTTGATGGGAAGTCAGAGTGGAATGACAGGAAGCCAGCGTTTTCAGTGGAATGGCAGCCGGATGAGACAGTTATTCGGTAGTCAGGGAGGCTTCAGATACCTGGCGGGAAGCCAGTATAGAATGATAGGAAGTCAGCGGTTCCGGTGGAATGGCAGTCAGATGAGACTGCTGTTTGGAAGTCAGGGAGGCTTCAGATACCTGGCGGGAAGCCAGTACAGAGTGTTTGGCAGCCAGCGTATGTTGTTGGGTAGCCAGAGAATATTGTCAGGCAGCCAATATAGAATATTTGGAAGTCAGCGGATAAAAAATATGCCGATGGTGCTTGAAAGTGACACACAGCAGCCACAGGACAGTATGGATTCAATCAGAACAAGCCAGGAGCTGATGGTTGAGTTCCCTCAGGAGTGGCAGCTTATCAACAGAAGCAGAAGACCGACCAGCCGGATTGGTGGCAATGCTAAGTTTGGATATGGACTGGATCTGATCTAGTACATGACCGGATCTTGGAGGATATATGAAGGATATAGAGGGATTCCACATATTGTGGACTGCTCCTTATTTTGAGAAAAGTAAAGATGACACTTACAGCATGCAGGATTATGAGCTTTTGACCATGATCCTGTCTGCTCTTATGTGGAGAAAAATGAATGGCCCTATCACACTTTACGGTGATGCAAGGGCCATTGATTATGTTGAGGGACAGGGATTGTCGCATATATGGAATGGCGGTATAAAAGAGATACAGGTTCCTGACAGCATATCCCCGGGAGTGTTCTGGGCTGCGGGCAAGCTGTATGCGCTTAAGGCGGCGCATATGCCGGCGGTCATGGTGGATCTGGACCTTATAGTGTGGAAGAATATAGGGGAATACATAGCGGGGACGGATATTTGTGCAATACACAGAGAAGGAATATATCCGGATGTATATCCCGGCAGGGACTTCTTCAATATGGACAGTTCGTACAGCTTTGATCCCCTGTGGAGCTGGGATGTTCCGCCGGTAAATACCTGTATGCTATATATGGCTAAGGAGCAATTTAAGAACTATTATGTGGACAGCTCCATACAATTTATGGAGAATTGTAGGGAGACTGAGGAAAATCTGTGCCACATGGTATTTGCGGAGCAGAGACTGCTTGCGATGTGTGCTGCGAGAAAGGGAAAGATCATTGCTTCATTTTTTCCTGAGGCGGCGGATATAGAGAGACAGGATGTGTTCACACATTTGTGGGGATATAAGAATATTCTGAAGTTTAACTATGGGAAAAGGGTTGAGTTTAACGGACGTCTCTGCGAGCGGATAGAGCGGGAGTTTCCGGAAGAGGCGGATGTTATAAGGGAGTTACATGTTTGTAGATAAAGTGCTGAAGAAGATACCCAGGGAGATATACATATATATACTGTGGGGAATTGTCGTGGGAGCGGTAAATCTTGGCTCCGCCTGGATATTTATGTACAAATGCGGGATAGAACCTGTCAGGGCCAACTTCCTGGCATGGATACTGTACAATTTTGTGTCATTCATAACAAATAGAAAATCGGTGTTCCACACTGTCGCAGAGACTGCGTGGGAGTTCATAAAAGAACTGGTGTCATTCTACGTGAGCAGGGTGTTCACACTGGTGGTGGAGGAGGGCCTGATTTATATACTGGTTGACAGGCTTCACCTGTGGGCGATGGGCATAAAGACGTTCACATCAGTGCTGGTGATATTCCTCAATTATTATATAAGCAAGAAGTTTATATTCAGAAAGATAAAGGAAAAACTGTAAGAGATATGTATAAATGCGAATGTTTATCGAAATTTTATAGAAAAACATGGACACAATTACTTCCAAACATTTGACAGTTGGAGTATAATTGAATGGTTAAATATGTATAAAAAGCAGAATAAGTAATGCAAGGAGATAAGTATGAAGAAGAGAGTAGTAATAACAGGCATAGGAGCCATAACTCCAGTCGGCAATACAGTTGACGAGTATTGGGATTCACTTAAGGAAGGAAAGCATGGCTTCGGACCTATTACACAGTTTGACGCTTCAGCATACAAGTGCAAGCTTGTCGGCGAGGTTAAGAACTTTGTAGCAAAGGACTACATTGATCCAAAGTCTGCAAGACGTATGGCTAGATTCACACAGTTTGCTGTGAAGGCAACCCAGGAGGCTATGGCAGATTCAGGACTTGATATGACAAAGGAAGATGCTTACAGAGTTGGTACATGTATTGGTTCAGGTGTTGGTTCACTTCAGGAGCTTGAGAACGCATATGGAACCATACTTACAAAGGGACCACTTCGTGTAAGTCCATTCGTAGTTCCTATGATGATCAGCAACATCGCAGCAGGTAACGTTGCGATCCAGTTTGGTCTCAAGGGCAAGAGTATAGATGTTGTAACAGCATGTGCTTCAGGAACAAACAGTATCGGTGAGGCATTCAGAACGATCCAGTACGGAGACACTGATGTCATGGTAGCCGGCGGATGTGAGGCAGCAGTTACACCTATCGGTATATCAACATTTGATTCACTTACAGCACTTACATCATCAACAGATCCAGACAGATGTTCTATTCCATTTGATAAGGACAGAAGCGGATTCGTTCTCGGTGAGGGTGCAGGTATTGTTATTCTTGAGGAGCTTGAGCACGCAAAGGCAAGAGGTGCAAAGATCTACGCAGAGCTTTCAGGTTACGGATGTTCAAGTGATGCACACCACATCACAGCACCTGAGGAGTCAGGTGAGGGACCAGCAGTTGCCATGACCAATGCGGTTAAGGATGCAGGACTTCCACTTGATGCGGTTCAGTACATCAATGCTCATGGTACAAGCACACATCTGAACGATCTTGTTGAGACACGTGCTATCAAGAAGGCATTTGGCGATCACGCAAAGGACATCAAGATCAATTCAACAAAGTCTATGACAGGACATCTTCTCGGTGCAGCAGGAGCCATCGAGTGTATTGCCTGTGTCAAGAGTATAGAGGAAGGTTATATCCACAGAACAAGAGGCCTTGTGGAGAGCGAGGAGGAGCTTGATCTGGATTATTGTAAGGAGCCATGCGAGATGGACGTTGATGTTGCGATCAGCAACTCACTTGGATTTGGCGGACACAATGCATGTATCGTCTTACAGAAGTATAAGGAGCAGTAAATATTATGTTATTTATCAAAAAAAAGGCAAAGGATGCCGAGATAATTGCAGCAAAGGCTGCAGAGGAGGCAAAGGCTGCTGAGGGAATTCAGGAAGCACCAAAGGTGGAGCTTGTAAAGTGCCCTAAGTGCGGAAGAGAAGTTGAGAAGGAAAGAGTGAAGAACGCAAAGTACATTTGTTATGAGTGCGGTTCTTACTTCAGAGTTAAGACCAAGAACAGAATAAGAATGGTCACAGATCCAAAGTCATTTGAGCCATGGTTTGAGGATATGCCAAGCTCAAATCCTCTTGGAACAGAGGGCTATGAGGATAAGGTTGCGGCTGCACAGGCCAAGACAAACCTCAAGGAGGCTGTTACTATAGGAAAGGCAACCATCAATGGTGAGCCTGCTGTAGTTGGTGTATGTGATGCAAGATTCCTCATGAGCAGCATGGGATATGTTGTGGGTGAGAAGATTGCCAGAGCTGTCGAGAAGGCTACAGAGGAGAAGCTTCCGGTATTCATGTTCTGCTGTTCAGGCGGTGCACGTATGCAGGAGGGAATCATTTCTCTGATGCAGATGGCCAAGACATCCGCTGCATTCAAGAAACATTCTGATGCAGGACTTCTGTATGTATCTATTCTTACAGATCCTACAACAGGTGGTGTTACAGCCAGCTTTGCAATGCTTGGAGATATTATCCTTGGAGAGCCAGGTGCGCTCGTAGGATTTGCAGGACCACGAGTTATCAAGCAGACTATTGGTCAGGAGCTTCCAGAGGGCTTCCAGAGATCAGAGTTCCTTGTTGAGCATGGTATCATAGATGGCATAATCACAAGAGACAAGATGAAGGACACAATGTATGATCTCATCGTCACACATAAGCAGAGACAGGGCTATGCTAACTTTGACAGTGCTGTTGAAGATGAGAAATTTGACATAAGCGAGATCCTCAAGGAGAGACTCAAGGATGACGAGCCTAAGACTCCGTGGGAGAAGCTCAGAGGTGCTCGTCAGATGAGCAGACCTTCAGGTTTCGACTATGTGAAGTATATATGCGATGATTTCCGTGAGATCCACGGAGATAGAACCATGAATGATGACAGAGCCATTGTGGGTGGTATCGGTCATATAGATGGACAGCCTGTAACAGTTATATCACAGGTCAAGGGAGCTTCCATGGCAGAGTGCATGGAGAGAAACTTTGGTATGCCTCTTCCTGATGGCTACAGAAAGGCTCTTCGTCTGATGAAGCAGGCTGAGAAGTTCGGCAGACCTATCATTACATTTGTAAATACACCGGGTGCGTTCTGTGGACTTGAGGCTGAGGAGCGAGGAATGGGTGAAGCCATAGCGAGAAATCTCTATGAGATGTCATCACTCAAGGTTCCTGTACTCTGTATCCTTATCGGAGAAGGCGGAAGCGGTGGAGCACTTGCCCTTGCAGTCGGCAATGAGGTATGGATGCTTGAGAATGCGACATACTCAATCCTTTCACCTGAGGGATATGCGTCTATCCTCTGGAAGGACAGCAACAGAGCTGAGGAGGCTGCAGAAGTTATGCAGATTACAGCGCAGGATCTCAAGAGACTGAACGTTATCGAGCAGGTCGTACCTGAGTACGGCGGAGCAGATGAGCAGTCAGTTCCATATATAGGCAAGTACCTTAAGATGAACATTAAGGAATTCCTCAAGAAGTATTCAGACAAGACTCCTGAGGAGATCGCACAGGACAGATACGACAGATTCAGAAATCTGTAGATCACAGATATACTATAGATGAAAGGCATTTCTCAAGTGAGAAATTTATCTCACGGGGAATGCCTTTTATTCATGCATATGTTGAAGTGATGGTGTTTTTTTGGTAAACTTTATGTATATGGCTGAAGATACAGCTTGAATTGGAGGAGCGTTTATGAAGAAACAGATAAAGGTTACTTTGATAGTTATCGTGGCCGCCATCATTGCGGCAGCAATCATATGGTACGTGATGTACCTGCGGGGCAAGGAGCAGGATCTGCTGACACCTGTGGGAACACGTGCAGAATTTATCGGTGATACAGACAAATATCCTACCATGCTTACAGCGAAGGGGACTCAGATCCTGAATGCAGACGGAGAACAGGTTGTTCTCAAGGGTGTGATGGTTCCAGAGTCGCGCAGTCTGTATGAGGAGAAGAAGTTTAATGAGGATTTCTACAAGGATGTATTTGCCAAGGGTGGTAATGCCATAAGGGTGCCAATAAGCCCTGTGGAGTACAAGAATGACGATTACTATATGTGGAGATATCTTGACCGCATAGTTACCTGGGCCGGAGAGAACGATAACTATGTTATTCTCGACTGGGATTATACAGGTAACCCGATAGATGGTTCCGGGGATGAGATGCCGGATCTCGACGAGAATCCGCTGGATTATTCTGCTGAATTCTGGAAGAACATTGCGGATTATTTCAAGAACACTCCAAATGTTATATTTGAGATATACAATGAGCCGGTTGGCATGAGTGATTCAGAGTGGAAGAGATGCGCGGAGAGCCTTATAGGAGTTATAAGGGATGCCGGCGCAAAGCAGCTTATAATCGTTGGAAGTCCGGATTACTGTTATGATCTCGGATGGCTTGACGAGCTCGGCGTGAAGAATGACAATACTGCGTTCTCTGTTCATGTTTACCCGGACAAGGTGTTCTGGCAGAAGTTCCTGTCGGGCTATGTGACAAGTTATCCTCTTATAGTGACAGAGTGGGGATATGCAGACGATGATGTCGAGGTCAAGAATGAGAAGCTGAAGGGCACCAGAAATGTATTTGGAATAAAATTTACCAGATATCTGGAAAAGCATGATATAGGATGGATTGCAGTTGGATATGACGATACGGTGGAGCCATCCATGTTTACTAAGGGATATAAGAAACTCACAAAATGGGGCGAGTATGTGACTGAGCTGCTTGGAGACAAGGAAGAATAAAGAGAATAACGGATAAAAGGGAGAAAATATATAATGGCAATCAGAATATTAGGAACAGGAAGCTACCTTGCGGAGAAAGAGGTATCAAATGATGAGCTTGCAAAGTATGTTGATACATCTGATGAGTGGATATCTTCAAGAACAGGTATAAAGAACAGAAGAATAGCTGTTAAGGAGACAACGACGAGCATGGCTGCTGAGGCTGCTGAGAGAGCACTTGAGATGGCAGGGAAGTCCGCAGAGAATGTGGAGCTTATAGTGCTTGCCACAGTCACTCCGGATTATTACACACCAAGCGGGGCGTGTCAGGTTCAGGCGGCTATAGGTGCGGATAAGGCGATTGCGTTTGATGTGAATGCGGCATGCTCGGGCTTTGTATTTGCCCTCAATGTTGCAAAGATGTATATAGAGACAGGGTTTGTGAAGAATGCTCTTGTAATAGGTTCGGAGACGCTGTCAAAGATACTTGACTGGAATGACAGAGGTACATGCGTATTGTTTGGAGATGGCGCAGGTGCCGCTTATATAGAGGAGTCTGACAAGGGAATCATAAGCATTGTCCAGGGTTCAATCGGCAAGAAGGGTATGGTGCTAAACTGCGAGAGCAGAAAGACCAACAATATATTTGTAAAAGATGAGATCAATCATGACTATCTGTATATGGATGGACAGGAGGTGTACAAGTTTGCGGTGAGACAGTGTCCTAAGTGCCTCCAGGAGGCTCTTGACAAGGCTGGAATGACCGTTGACGATGTGGATTACTTCGTACTCCACCAGGCAAATGTAAGAATTATTGAATCTGTTGCCAAGAGACTTAAGGCACCGCTTGAGAAGTTCCCTACGACTCTCGACTACACAGGAAATATGTCTGCGGCGAGTGTACCTGTACTTCTCGACCAGCTCGTGAGGGAGCACGGGCTGAAGCGCGGCGACAAGATCGCCATGTCGGCATTCGGCGCAGGGCTCACATACGGCGCTGTGGTTATGGAGTGGTAGAGGCTTTAACACCTGTAATTTTTGAGGGCGGAACGGAGCTCCTTGTAGTTTGGGAGTACTTTTTCTACCTCGGCCCAGAAAAGTGCGGAGTGGTTCATCTGCTTTCTGTGACACAGCTCGTGGACTACCACGTAGTCTATGATTTCGGGAGTGGTGTTCATCAGTGCACAGTTGAAATTCAGGTTACCGGAGGAGCTGCAGCTTCCCCAGCGAGTCTTCTGATGCCTGATGGTGATCCTTCCGTAGGTCACGCCTATTATCTGAGCAAAATGTTCTACACGTGAAGGAATATATATCCGAGCCTGTTCTGACAATGCCTTTATATCGGCATCTGTCAGGGCAGTGCTTGGATTTTTTTCGTCTGACATATTGGAAATTCTTTTCTGCATGATTTCCAGATGGCTGCGGATCCAGTTTTGTCTGGAATCCACAAAGCTTTGGATCTGACTGTCGGTCATTCTTAGGGGCGCACGAACCTTTATGTTGAGGTCTCTGTCTATCTCGATACAGATAGATTTGCGCCTGCTCCTGACGACAGAATATTCGAATTTATCAGAATTGTTCATGGCATATTACCTGTCTTTGATAGGTACGTAGTCCTTAGGCTCTACAAGACTTGGATAAGCCGGACGCATTATCTTGTAGCTGTTGATCAGCTCCTCCATACGATGCGCACTCCATCCAACCACTCGGCCAATGGCAAATAGTGGTGTGTAGAGGGCGTAAGGGATCTTGAGCATCTTGTATAACAATCCGCAATAGTAATCTATGTTGATGCACACACCCTTGTAGATCTTGCGCTCCTCGGCAATGACCTCAGGTGCGATGCGCTCTATGAGCTCGTATAATTTGAATTCGTCCTTCTCGTGCTTCTCCTCGGCGAGCTTTTCTACATACTCCTTGATAATGACAGCTCTTGGATCTGACAGAGAGTATACAGGCTGGCCCATTCCGTATACCACGCCCGATTTGTCAAATGCTTCGCCGCGCACGATCTTCCTGATGTACTCACGGATCTGCTCCTCGTCCGTAACATCCTCGACATTGCAGTGTATGTTCTTCATCATCTCCATGACCTTGAGGTCTCCACCGCCGTTGAGCGGTCCCTTGAGTGAGCAGAGTGCTGCTGCGACTGTGGCATATGTATCTGAGCCGGATGATGTGACAACACGTGTTGTAAACGTAGAGTTGCTTCCGCCTCCGTGTTCCATGTGGAGAACAAGGGCAAGATCGAGAACCTTTGCCTCAAGCTGTGTGTACTTTCTGTCTGAACGGAGCATGCTCAGGATATTCTCCGCAAATGAAAGCTCAGGATCCGGCTTGTGTATATAACAGCTCTTGCCAAGCTCATAATGTCTGTATCCCTGGAAAGAATATACAGCGAGTCTTGGGAATACACTTATTATCATAAGACACTGCTGAAGAACGTTGTCCAGAGATATATCCGTCTCAGACTTATCGTATGATCCGAGGGCAAGGATACTCTTGGTCATATTTGAAATGATATCCTTGGTAGGGTTCTTCATTATGACATCTTGTATAAAGTTGTGTGGAAGGTCGTATGCAAGGTTGAGGACCTGTTTGAACTTGGCAAGCTCATTCTCGTCCGGAAGCTTTCCAAACAGTAACAGATATGTACACTCCTCGAAACCGAATCGTCCTTCCTTTGTAAATCCGTCTATCAACTGGCGGATCTCGTAACCTCTGTAATATAATTCACCGTCAGTAGGAGTATGCTTTCCGTCCTCCATTGTATACGCCCGGCTTAGTGAAATGTTGGTGATGCCGGCATTTATTCCTATTCCATTCAGATCACGAAGTCCACGCTTTACGCCGTATTCCTCGTAGAGGTTGTTATCTATGGTATCGTTCTCAATACAGAGACCAAGACGCTCCTTCGTAAATGAACTAAGATTATTGATTGACATATATAATACTCCTTTCAGGTAAGTCTTCATTGAATTATCTCACTTATTTACAACTATTGCAATCCGAAATGATTGTATGGGTGTAAAATATTATGTATAATGTACTGAGAATAAAGTTAAGACAAATGTTTTAGGAGGTAATATAAATTGGCAGACAGACAGGATATGGGGCAGAATAAAGGGAGCGCAGGAGCTCATAAGGGAACTGTGAGCCGTGCAACAACGAGCAGTGTGAAAAAGACACAGCCGGGCAAGGGAGTAGCGTCAGGCAGTCGGTCAGCATCAGGCAGCCGTCCTGTGTCGGGAAATCGTCCGGCATCGGGCAGCCACTTATCATCGGCGAGTCGTCCGAAAAGTGCAACTGCGCAGGACAAAAGGCGCACAAGTACGGGACGTCCACTTGAAAAGTCGGTGAAGTCCGTGTCTTCAGGAAGCAAGACCAGGAGACCGGCGAATAGCAGATCGTCAACAGGTTCCGGTAAAAAATCCGCGCAGAGCAGAAATAAAAAGAAGCGATATGAGCTGAATACGAAAATGATGGCCGTGGCGGCTCTGGTGGTTGGAATAGTGCTTGCACTTGTGATCACGATGATCATGAGATCCAGCATGCTCAGGGTCAAGCAGATCCAGACGGATTATAATATGGGTGATATATTTGATATAACAAACTATATTGAGCCGGACAGCAATGATGCCAGGCTGGAATATGACAACTCAGAATTTGCACCGGATAAGCTTGGTAAGTACACCATCAAATATAAGATCAGACGTGGAAAGTTAAGCAAGACAAAAAAGGCTGTGATAAATGTTGTTGACGAGGTAAATCCATACATAGACGGCCCGGACGAGATAGACGTTTCTATGGGAACGGATATAAACTGGAGTGATTATTACAATGTCACAGATGAGGATCCGGATGTGCAGGATTCGCTTAAAGCTTCTCAGGATGTGGACACAAGCAAGGAGAGAACCGTAACAGTGACTCTCACAGCGGAGGACTGGGCAGGCAACAAGGCGTCCAGACAGATCACCGTAAATGTACTCAAGAGTAACTTTGATGAGTAGGGTGTGAACGAAATAAAATATCTTGAAAAATGACAGAAAAAAGCTCAATGCTGACGGGGATGAAATCCGAAAGCATTGAGCTTTTTGATTTTAGTATTTTATGAGATAGGCGGCTTTCTCAGCTCTGCATCTAGCTCTGAGTTGTCAACCACTGTTGTCTTGGTCTTTTTAACCTTTTCCTTTTTCTTCTTCGATCTGCTCTTGTGTATGTTCTTGATGAGCATTACCACCAGAAGCAGGATAAGACCTATGCTTATGAGGACTACGGATAAACCGTATTTGTCCAGTATCTTGTCGATTATGTTGTAGCTTGACTTCTCCCACAGTCCATCCGCTTCAAGATCTGCCTGAACCTTTGAGAGGCAGTACTTTGTTCCGGTACACTTTGGTATACCCGGAAGTCTTGATGTGATGGCTGTAAGGTTGCTTGCCTGTTCGTCGGTTACATTGAAGTATGTATATGACAATGCCTCCTTACCTGTTGTGGTTATAGGATCGTCCAGACCGAGATTGATGAGATACCACTCTCCGCCGAGATAAACGGCATTCCATGCACAGTTGTTGATGTAACTCTCTTCTTTGAGCTGCTTCTGTGTGTCCATCGAGTCGTCCAGAAGATCTGAATTCTGTCCCTCAATGTACAGACATGGCACACCGACGTAATCCATAATGGCCTTGAAAGCCTTTGCATATCCGTAGGTGACTGCCGACTGATACTTGGAGTTGAACACGCCGTCTGCGGTGTATGCGTATATGTTGTCCTTGCTCTTAGATGTTGCATCTGAGGCATAATAAACTTTGTTGATGATCGAATTATGTATGAGATATACCTTCTCGTAATCCTTTGCGCTCTCATCCAGAGAAGCTGCATAATTCTTGACGGTCAGGTCAAAGTTGTTCTTGTATATGGAACGTGTATCTCCGTTGGCATACAGTGAATAGCACTCGATGGTGAGAGCTGTATATCTGAGTTCTCCCGAGGATTCCTGCTTGCACTGATAGCTGTCGGACATCCAGAAATACTCAGGATGATCGGCGAGCACAGCGTTGACGATCTGATCCATTCCATCGTTGCCGATAACTTCCCAGTCTTTGTTGCTGACCGACAATGTAAATGCTGTGTAATATCCGCCGTCCTGATAAGAAGCATTGGATGTCGACTCGTTGAATTCCTGAGCTGCATCGTTGATCTGTTTGTAGACGGTTCTGTACGCACTGTTGTCAAACTGGTCATAGAAATAAGTTCTGCCATCTATGGTATCGGTTTTGTTACTGCTGTCCGTATCATCTGTATCCGCCGCCTTTGCGACATATGGAGAAGATGATAATATCATGGTAAGCGTAAGCAGCAGTACAAGAAATTTTTTCTTCATAACTGGAACACACTCCTTCTTTTGCTTATGCAAAGCCCCTTTATATACTTCTTTCAATAATAACACATTATGGTTATTATTGAAAGAGAAAATGGGTTAAAGCGGTTGGATTTTGCTTCGCATATGTGTATAATAGTAAAAACCTGATGGTTAACGGATGGAAGGAGGAAACACATGGCTTCCAGTTGCGATATGTGTGCACACTATGTGTACGATGAAGAAGATGATTTTTATGAGTGCCTGGTGAATATGGATGAGGATGACTTTGCCAGATTTGTGGCAAGAGGCTACGACAATTGTCCGTATTTTCAGTTGGATGATGAATACAGGATAGTGAGACATCAGATGTGACGATTGAAGAAAAACGGGAGATGTGCAGCAGCGCGTCTCCCGTTTTTCTGGCAAATGATCAATGTGATCAGTTCTTTTCAAATGACTCCGCCAGCTCCGTGAGATACACATACCTCTCCAGAAGCTGATCCAGCTCTGATTCAAGCTGTTCCTTTTTCTGCGTGAGTTCGTTAAGCTTCACGAAATCTGACACAGAGTTGTTGATATCGGTCTCCGTCTGCTCTATCTCAGCTTCTTTCCGGGCGATGGTGTCCTCTATGGTGTCATATTCCCTCTGCTCATTGAAGGAGAACTTTTTCTTCACGGATGGATTCTGCGTTTTCTTTTTCTGGGCAGGTTCCTTGTCCGCTGTGCTGACACGCTCCGGCTTTGTCTGGGTATTTGCCCCTGCCGATGCGCTGTTGGCAAATGAACCGTGGGTCAGATAATAATCGGTATAACCGCCCTCAAACTGTGAGATCCCGCCGCAGCCGTCAAACACCAGAAGCTTTCTTATGACTCTGTCCAGAAAGTATCTGTCGTGTGATACGACTATCAATATGCCCTGGAAGGAATCGAGATAGTCCTCAAGTATACACAGTGTGGAAATGTCCAGATCGTTGGTCGGCTCGTCAAGGATCAGTACATTTGGCGATGATACGAGAACCTTCAACAAATACAGTCTTCGCTTCTCGCCTCCTGAGAGCTTCTCTATGCGCTGGTGCTGCAGAGTGCCGTCAAATAAAAATCTCTCACACATGGTGGATGCTGACATGAGACCTTCGGCGGTCTGGATATACTCTGCGGTTTCTTTGACGTAGTCGAGTACCTTCATGTTGGGATCCAAGGCTTCATTTTCCTGAGAGAAATATCCTATCCTTACGGTGTCTCCGATCTCTATGGTTCCGCTGTCCGGCTTGGTGACACCGGTTATGAGCTTCATGAGCGTTGTCTTGCCACAGCCGTTTGGGCCAACAACACCTATCCTGTCAGTCCTCAGGAAGTTGTATGAGAAGTCCGTTATGACCGGACTTGGTCTGCCCGGCCAGGTCTTGGCTATATGGGAGAGCTCTATTGTTTTGTTTCCCAGCCGGCTCGCGATTGAGCTCATGGTAACCGACTGAGTTTCCTTTATAAGCTCCTCACTTGCAAGCTTCTCATATCTCTGGATATGGGCTTTCTGCTTTGTGCTTCTGGCTCTAGCACCTCTCTGCATCCATGCGATCTCCTTGCGCAGGATATTCTGATGTTTGTTCTGAGTGGCAAGTGCGATGCTCTCACGCTCTGCCTTCAGCATGAGATAGCCTTCGTAGTTGGTATTGTAGCTGTAGGTTTTGCCTTTGTCGATCTCTACTATGCGGTTGCACACCTTGTCAAGAAAGTATCTGTCGTGGGTGACCATGACCAGAGCGCCCTTGTAGTTGTTAAGGTAATCCTCCAGATATTCTGTCATATCGTTGTCGAGGTGGTTGGTGGGCTCGTCCAGAACAAGAATGTCACATCTTGACAGCAGTGCCGCAGCCAGAGCGACCTTTTTTCGCTGACCTCCTGAAAGTGTGCTCACCATGAGGCTGGTGTCGTCAAATCCGAGACGGTGAAGAAATGCCTTGGCATCACCCTCTATGCTCCATTTGTTCTCCTCGTCGACATTTGCAGTGATGACATAGTCGTATATGCTGACCTTCTCTGCGAAGTCGGGGGTCTGTGGAAGATATTTTATGACCACGTTGTTTCCCTTTGACAACTGTCCTGAATCACATTCGTCTATGCCGGCTATGATCTTGAGGAGTGTTGATTTACCCGTGCCGTTTACGCCTATGACACCGATCTTTTCTCCTGAATTTACTGAAAAGTCTGCGTCATCGAACAGAATCTTGTCAGTGTATGCTTTTGAAAATCCTTTTATTGTAAGTAGGTTCATATATGTTCTTATGGGGCTTTGTGCCCGCCCTTTCGTCAAAATGAGCCGTGAAAACGGCTTTGCATGTAAGTATTATTGTAATTGGGGAGAATTGACGAGTCAAGAAGCATATCATAATAGAAATACCATTTGAGAATAATTAAAAATAGACGAAAATATATAAGACAATGATCTCCACCCGACAGTATATTTGTAAAAAAACATTCCTGAATTTATACAACATGACTAAAAAATAACCTGAAAAGGCGCTTTAGGTTAATAAAAACAAGCCATTTGCACAAATTGGTTTACAAAATTACAATTTTGTAATTTGCAAATTATTCCAAAAAGTAGTATAAATTGAACATTGATTACGGACAGGAATGGAGGTAATTATCATGGAATCAACAAATATCAGGGTTAAGCTCAATTCAGTAGAGCAGGTAAGACAGTTTGTAGAGACAATGAGAAAATATGATGGAGACGTTGATGTATATTCATCCAACAGGAATTATCTTGTAGATGGCAAATCAATACTGGGAGTTTTTAGTCTTGGACTTGATCAGGAACTCACAGTAAAGTTCTATAACGGAGCGACAGAGTCGTTTATAAATACATTACAGCCATTTATGCTGGCTGCATAAGGAGTATTTATTACAATAATTTTCATAGCTAATTCGTGGTCTGTATGCATTGACACATTCGTTGATGGAGTGTTAGAATGTCCTTATAAATATTAAGAGATATTAGGGGGCGCAGCCAATGCAGATTACAGAGATGAAAGCTAAAGTTAACACTATGGATGACATCAAGAAGTTTGTTGCATACCTGAATCAGTTTCCAAATGATGTTGACGTTTCATCAGCTCAGTACGTCGTAGATGGAAAGTCAATCTTAGGTGTGTTCAGTTTAAATCTTGAGAAGCCACTTACAGTGAAATTTCATGGAGAAGTTGCACCAGAGCTTCAGGCAAAGCTTGATGAGTTTAAGTGCTAATTCTATAGGATACATAAGAAAGCTTAGAAAAGCAGGCTGCAGATTTTCTGCAAGCCTGCTTTTCCTATGCTGTGAGACAAGTGTCAGGAGGGATGATTATGATATACGAAGCGGATCAGGGGTTGGAATACCATATAAAGGTAAATGAGGATATGATAGGCCAGTATGTTATCATGCCGGGGGATCCTAAGAGATGTAAGGCGATAGCAGCGTATCTCGAAGATGCGGAGCTGGTGGCGGACAGCAGGGAATTTGTCACGTATACAGGCTATCTGGATGGAGAGAAGGTCAGTGTCACGTCCACAGGTATAGGCGGCCCGTCGGCGGCCATAGCCATGCAGGAGCTGGTGCACGCCGGTGCCCACACTTTTATCAGGGTTGGAACCTGTGGCGGTATGCAGACTGAGATCGTCGGCGGAGACGTGGTGATCGCCACGGGAGCTGTCAGGATGGAGGGCACGTCAAGAGAGTATGCGCCTATAGAGTACCCTGCGGTTGCGGATATAGATGTGGTGAATGCGCTCAGAGAGTCAGCAGGAGCACTTGGAGTGACGGCACACACAGGTGTGGTTCAGAGCAAGGACTCATTTTATGGACAGCATTCGCCGGGAATCATGCCGGTTGGATATGAGCTTATGAACAAATGGGAAGCGTGGAAGAAGATGGGCTGCAAGGCCTCTGAGATGGAATCTGCTGCATTGTTCATAGTTGGAGCGTTCCTGCGGGTCAGGGTCGGTGCGTGCTTCCTTGTGGTGGCGAATCAGGAGAGGGCTGCAGCCGGTCTCCCGAATCCTGAGGTACACGACACCGATAAAGCCATACGTGTGGCTATTGAAGCTGTGAAGAAGCTTATCAGAACTTGAATACACGACCTATGTCTGTCTTGTAGCTTTCAAGATAGTCAAGGATCTCATCTGAATTATCCATGACGGTATATATCTCGTTGGTCGCAGGCGTCATAAAGCCTTTGTCCGACGTCTCTTTGAGCATGGACAGAAGATGATCGTAGAATCCGTTCTGATTGAAAATTACGATTGCTTTGCCGTGGCGTCCGAGCTGCTTGAGCGTGAGGATCTCAAAGAATTCCTCGAGAGTGCCAATTCCGCCGGGCGTTACGATGAAAGCGTCTGCCTTATCTTCCATGATCTGTTTGCGCTCTCTCATGGTCTCAGTGGTTATCAGCTCGGAGACATTCTCAAACAGTATTCCGTCAACATTAAAGAATGAAGGAGTGACGCCTATTATGGTGCCATTTTCCTCGTATACACCCCTTGCCACTGCGCCCATGAGCCCATTTGCTCCAGCGCCGTACACAAGAGTGTGGCCTCTTTTGGCGATTTCCCTTCCTAAATATTCTGTTTCTTCTATATAAGATCTGTCAATGTCGTTGCTTGACGCGCCGTATACACATATATTCATAAAAACCTCCAATGTGACAATGCCAGGTATTCCTGAACTGCCGAAAAACCATTTATTAAACAGTATATAGAAGTAAATGATAATTTGGAAGAAATTATTTATAAAATAATGTAAAATCGCAAAAAAATGCGGAGCAGCCATAGGACTGCCCCGCAAAGGGAAAACATGAAAAGAATGATATGAGATTACAGAAGCTCAACAACTTTGCCCAGAACTGCGATCTCTTTTTCTTTTGCACCCATAAGGTACTTCTCAAATCTGTCCATACAGTCAACCTTGCCTGTGATGGAAGTCTTGATGAGAAGGTTTCTGGCGGTGAGCATGGTGTTCTCAACCTCCATATAATCATTCAGGATATCACCGTTGAATTCGATATATCCGTGATCCATCATGTACTTGAGTCTCTCCATCATGAGAACCTTGTGGTCATACAGGATGTGAAGAGCACGTATATCAAAGTCTGGATCCTCTGCTGAAAGCTGCTTGCCGATCTGCTTCAGAACCGCATCGTAGACATCAACCCCAAATACTGTGTCCTTAAAACGATTCCTCATCATACGGAAGTGATTCTTGGTATCCTTTGACTCAAGGTACTCGATGATGGTATCCTTGATATACTGTGTGTCGAGTTCGTAGTATGTATCAGCCAGATTCTTCTGGATCACGTATATTCCACGGCGTCCCTTGTAGTCGTCCTTGAAAATATGATCCTCCTGGGCTGTGATTGTGTCGTAGCCGTTTCTCACATCTGAGTATGATACTTTTGAGTAGGAATAATGCTCGCCAAATGTGAAATCTCCAACATAGAACTGCTGCTCCTCGTCGTCATATCCGTAGATGAAGAGCTCGTGTGGGAATTTGTAGTCGGCACCGGAATCGCAGAGGATCTTAGCCTCGTCAAATACTCCGTATACATATCCGCCCAGATTGATGGTCTTCTTGATGAAAGTGAGAATATCTCCGCAGTAGCTCTCCACCTGCTCCTTTGTCATGAGAGAGAAGAGAAGATAAGGACATTCCTTAAGTGAACTGCTTCCCGGCATCATATCTGCAAGAAGCATCTCATCTCCTGTGAAGATCTCTTCGATGTTGTAACATCTTAACTGTATATAATTGCTGAATATCCAATTCTTGGCTTTCTCGTCGTCCCCTATGATCGAGAAAAGTGTGGCATGCCACTGCCAGGATGTTATCATTGGATAGCTTATTGGCAAAATCTTTTTGCTCATGTGCTTATTACCTCCATTTCATATTAAGATTACGTGATGTTAGCTGACCTTGGCTGCTACAGCCTTGACTACATCGTTCATGTCATAGTAGAGGCCAAGTGCAAGCTCAGAATCATCAAATTCAATGTTAAAAGCCTGCTCAAGTCCGACGATGAACTGAATGATGGAAACGGAATTCACGCCATATTCGGTGGTGAGTTCTGCAGTCATGTCCAGCTTGCCCGCATCTATGTCTGGAAGAATATCAGAAAAAACCTCCAATACTTTTTTTGTTAATGTGTCTTTGTCCATTTCAAACCTCCCATTCGTTTTGATATGTTACCAATGCACGTTACTTATATTTTAATGTGTTTGACAGTATTTTTCAATAAAATTATTCAATCCGTACAGAAATATTTGTGCATTTTTGTGTTAAATGTTAAAATTACCGTGAAGTATATGGTGTAAAATATGGTATAGTTGAATAAAATATTATAATTTTTTTAAAAAAATCAGACAGTTGATGTAAAATATAGAACAACAATATACGATAAGGCAGGGTGATGGACATGAAGATAGTTGTTCTGGATGGATGTGCGGCGAATTCCGGCGATATTAGCTGGGACAGCATTGGCAAGTATGGCGAGCTGACGGTGTATGACAGAACCGACAGGTCAGAGGTGGTCTCAAGGATAGGCGATGCGGAGATCATAACAACGAACAAGACGGTGATAGACAGGGTTGTGATCGAGGCCTGTCCGAACCTCAGATATATAGGTGTGCTTGCCACCGGCTACAATGTGGTCGATGTGGAGGCGGCACATGAGCATGGCATAGTGGTTACAAATGTTCCGGCATACAGTACGGATGCTGTGGCGCAGTTTACATTTGCACTGCTTCTGGAACTGGCAAACAGGGTCGGGGCGCATGATGCGTCAGTGAAGGACGGTGGCTGGGTTAGAAGTAAGGATTTCTCCTACAGTGTGATGCCGACCATGGAGCTTGCGGGCAAGACTATGGGTATCATAGGCTATGGCAGTATAGGTATGAAGGTGGCAGAGATCGCACATGCATTTGGCATGAGGGTGCTGGTGAACAGCCGGACGAGGAAAGCCCTGCCGGATGGCGATTGGATAAGCTGGGCTGAGAGGGATGAACTGTTCGCACAGTCGGATGTGATAAGCATACACTGTCCTCTGTTCCCTGAGACGGAGGGAATGATAGACAGGAGTGCGATAGGCCGGATGAAGAAGACTACATTCATCATAAACACTGCCAGAGGCGGCTGCATAGTGGAGAAGGATCTGGCAGATGCCCTGAACGAGGAACGTATAGCTGGAGCCGCGGTGGATGTCATAGCACAGGAGCCTATGGCGGCGGACAATCCGCTTCTCACGGCAAAGAATGTGATCATAACACCACATATCGCCTGGGCACCGAAGGAGGTCAGGGAGAGACTTCTCAATATAGCGGGTGGCAATATAGAGGCGTTTCTCAATGGAAAGCCTGTAAATACAGTATAAAAAGAATAAGATTAGCCATTGAGCAGAAATTTAGCTGTAAGAAGAAAGGATAGATCAGGAAGATGGAGAGCAGTTCTTTTGAGGATGTGAACAGACTGGTTAGGTCTGAACTGTATGAGCACATGGATCCGGAATTTGGCAAATATCTGGCCATGAACCTTCCGGGCTGTGGCAATATAATAGGTGTGAGGCTGGATGATCTGAAGGAGATAGCCAGACAGATAGCCGACATAAACTGGAAGGAGTATCTGAAGCATGCGCCGGATGATACGCTGGAGGATGTGGTCATTCAGGGGCTTGTCCTTGGATTCGCACAGGGCAAGCTGGAGGAGATACTTGCATATGCCGATGAATTTGTTCCCAAGATAGACAACTGGTGGGTGTGTGACTCGTTCTGCAGTACATTTGTGGCGGCATCCATGTACCCGGAGATAGTGTGGGAATTCATCATGAAGTATATGGGAGATTCCGAGCTGAATCCTGCGTGGAGAAAGAAGGAGGAGGCAGAGATTCCAGAGGGACAGGGAGGCATCGCAGTAGGAACCTGGCAGGATATGTCCGATGACTTCAGACTCAGGTTCGTGGCTATCATGCTGAAGTGCTACTTTGTGAATGACAAGTATATCGACAAATGCCTTTATGCATTTGAACATATGCAGGATGGCGGCTACTATGCAAAGGACGGTGTAGCCTTTGGCCTGGCGGAGAGCTATTTCGTGTTCCCGGACAAGACGATTGAGTACATAAAAGGTGCACAGTTTGACAGGCAGATTCTGGAGATGACTAAGAACAAGATAGAGAAGATATACAGGCTGCCGGAAGCGGATGTGAACAGGTTTGCGGAAGTTATAAATGAATATTAAAATTAAGAGAAGGACATTATATTTGCAGGAGGAATTCTTATGAGAAATTTGAATGCGGATATGGATGTCCTTTTTGCTTTGACTGGGATCAATGATATTGAAAATGAGTTTATGGTGGCAATGGTGCTGGTGATTGTCTGTTTGGCGGCTGCGGTATGTCTGACCGTATGGATAAGAAAATACGTCAGGGGAAATGCCTCAGGCAGTCTGGAAGATAGTCAGGATGAGCGGGAGGACAGGGAGTATTCATCGGAGGATAACTACATCGATGGTGATGCTGTAGCCATTGCCATTGCTGGAGCTTTGGGAGGAACAGCAAATATTTACAGTCTGAGGAGCAGTGATACAAGACTTAGAGTTACGGTGAACAACGGGGCGCTGGTGGACAGGAGAAAACTGAAAGCCACAGGAGCTCTGGGAATACTGGCAAAGGGCAGGCAGGTGCAGGTATTCTATGAGGATCAGGTGGAAAGGATATGCCGAGAGCTTGGAAGATATATAGATGGACACAGGAAAGATAATATTGAACAGGAGGCTGAGATCGATTATGAAAGAGTGCTTAAGAAGGTGTATGTGCCTGTTGAAGGTGATGTTGTGCGCGTATCTGATATACATTGCCTACAGAACCTGGGAGACGGGAGTGTCGGCTTGTGTGCGATTCGAGCCACACGGGGAGAGATCAGAGCGCCGTTTGACTGCAAGGCTGGATATAGTAAAGCCGGAGAAGGTCAGATAGAGTGTACATCTGAGGAAGGATACGTGGTCAGGATATATCTGATATCAGAGATCGACACCGGATGGCAGAGGACACAGAGCTATGTAGATATAAGACTTACATGTGGTGATGGTGAGAAGGTGCGAAAAGGAAGGCTGCTTGCAGAGTATCCATATGAGACGCTTGCTGGCAGAGGCGAAACTGTATATGCTGTGCTGGAGGTACATTCCGATGAAAATGCTGATACAGGTCATTCTGGTGGCATAGATAAAGGATATCAGCTTAAGATAAACCGGAGAGAGAAAGTGAATTATGAATATGTGGCATGCGAGCTTGTCGTCTGAAAAGCTCACATGCCATTTATTTACGCTCTGGTTGCCCTGTCTATGATCCCAGCAAGGGTATCTATGACCATAGCGGCATCCTGATCTTTGTATTTCAGGAAAGTATAAGCACAGCCTTGTACGAACATTGACACCTCAACATTCTTGGCAAGGTCATCTCTGAACTCGGGACGGGCGTCATATATCTTCTCCTTGATGAGGGCGTCGAGCTTGTTGGTCAGGACTCCATAGCTTCTATTGTCATCAGGAAAGAGTATGGAGAACAAATGTCCCTGGTTGATAAATGCGTTGCATAACTGCCTGCTTGCTTCTGCAGGATTGGTAAGCATATATTCTGGATTTGGAATGTCGCCGATCAGAGACAGGAGAGCATCGTTTTCAAGGTATTCCGACAGATCATATATATCCTGAAAATGCAGATAGAAAGTCTGCTTGCTGATATTGGCCTTTTCTGTGAGTTCCTTCACTGTGATCTTCTCCACAGGTTTGGTGGCACGCAGTTCGATAAATGCGCTGAATAAGCTGTTGCGTGTACGCTGAATCCTTCTGTCCATAAAAGCTCCTTTCTGATCATACAAAAGCTGTACGCGGGTAATGATTATAAATGGCTGTAAGCGCCCTGATGATGCTCTATGCATTATAATATAGAATACAACAAAAGAAAGATATAGTCAAAAAAACGTATATACATATTAAATCTAATTGTCAATAATTGTCTGGAGTAAATTATTTTACTTTTATCAAAAAACGAATATTCATATAGCGGATGTGCAACGGTATACTGAAGGTAATTTACTACAGTCAAGAAATGACTGAGAGGGCTTGGATGATGGAACTTGAATACTAACTTTGTATGGAGGAAAAGTTATGGATTTGTATGAGTTTTATTCGGGAAGGTGCTTTGATGCCTACAATGAGCTCGGCGCACACGTTGTGAAGGAGAACGTGGGCAAGAGCAGGAGGAAAGCAGTGACAGGAGTGGACTTTGTGACGTATGCACCGAATGCGGAGTCGGTGACGGTTACAGGTGAGTTCAATTCATGGGGAGAGACTGCCATGGAGAGGTGTTACGATGGCAGCTTTTTCAAGTGTTTTGTGCCGGGGGCAAAGGCCGGACAGATGTATAAATATAAGATATACCAGAGAGATGGATATTGTGTGGATCACTGTGATCCGTATGGATTCGGCATGGAGCTGAGACCGGCATTTGCATCTATAATAAGAGATATGGATGAGTATACATTTGGCGATGCAAGATGGATGAGGACACGGAATGAGTGCAAGGGTGGTCCGCTCAATGTGTATGAGATGCACATGGGCTCATGGCACTGCAAGCCGGTGTATGATGAGAATGGAAAACAGCTGACACCGGAAGAAGTCATTGAGACTGACCGAGTTGCTGAGGGCTGGTATACATACAGAGAGATAGCACCGATGCTTGTGGAATATCTGAAAGAGCAGGGCTACAATTATGTGGAGTTTATGCCGCTTTCGGAGCATCCATGTGATGAGTCATGGGGCTACCAGAATACCGGATTCTTCAGTCCGACGGCTAGATACGGAACGGCGGATGACCTGAAGTTCCTCATCGACACGCTTCACAAGAACGGCATAGGTGCCATCATGGACTATGTGCCTGTGCATTTTGCACTGGATGGATATGGACTTGCAAAGTATGACGGAACCAATCTGTATGAGCATCCGACCGATGATGTGGGCTACAGCGAGTGGGGTAGTAAGAATTTCATCCATTCCAAGGGAGAAGTTCAGACATTTCTCAAGAGTGCGGCGAATTACTGGCTCACAGAGTATCATTTTGATGGCCTAAGAATGGATGCCATCAGCAGGATAATCTACTGGATGGGCGACGAGTCTAGAGGTGTAAATGACAGGGCGGTTGAGTTTATAAAGGGGCTTAACCAGGGACTTAAGGACAGACACCCGTCATGTATTCTCTGCGCCGAGGATTCCACGGACTACAAGGGAACCACCAAGGAAGTCGGATACGGCGGACTGGGATTTGACTACAAATGGGATATGGGTTGGATGAATGACACATTGAATTTCTTCAGGACTCTGCCGTTTTGCAGAGGCGACCAGTATCACAAGCTGACATTCTCCATGATGTATTTTTATAATGAGAGATACATGCTGCCACTCTCGCATGACGAGGTTGTGCATGGCAAGGCAACCATAGCCCAGAAGATGGCGGGATCATATGAAGAGAAATTCCCAAATGCAAAGGCGCTCTACGCCTACATGTATGCGCATCCGGGCAAGAAGCTTAACTTCATGGGTAACGAGATAGCCCAGCTAAGAGAGTGGGACGAGAAGCGTGAGCAGGACTGGGATATACTGAAATACCCGAACCACGATTCATTTAACAGATTTATAAAAGATTTGAATAAGCTCTATCTGAAAGAGCCTGCGCTGTCAGGGTGGGATGATGATCCTCACGGGTTTGACTGGATACTTTGTGGCAAAGAGCAGGATGTTGTATATATATTCCAGAGAGTTATTGAGGAAAATAAGATAGTAGTAGTCATGAACCTATCAGGAAATACATACAGGGATTATCACTTCAGATACGGCGAGGGCAATTCCATGAAAGTCCTCATGAACACGGACTGGAATAAATACGGTGGAAACACTAAAGACACCGTGAAGAGTATCAAGGGCGTATGCGGTGACTTCGGCTTTGATCTTCCGGCTCTGTCTGTAATGTATTTAAAGCCGGTGGATTAGTAAAAAGGAGAGATTATGATATTAGATGTAAGCAACCTTAGCCATGGATTTGGTGACAGGGCAATATTTGAAAATGTGTCATTCAGACTTCTGGCAGGCGAGCACATAGGGCTTGTCGGCGCAAATGGTGAAGGTAAATCAACCTTCATGAATATAGTGACGGGCAGTCTCATGCCGGATGAGGGTACAGTGACCTGGGCGAAGAATGTGAAGGTCGGATATCTGGATCAGCACACGGTCCTTGAGCCGGGCATGACCATAGGCGGAGTGCTGAGGGATGCGTTCTCCAGACTTTTCGATATGGAGAAGAGGATAAATGAGATATGTGACAAGCTGGCGGAGGTCACTGACGAGGATGAGATGAACACTCTTCTTGAGGAGATGGGACTTCTTCAGGATCTTCTGGACAGCCATGACTTCTATATAATAGACTCGAAGGTTGAGGAGGTTGCCAGAGCATTTGACCTGCTGCAGCTGGGACTGGACAAGGATGTAACTGAGCTGTCGGGCGGACAGAGAACCAAGGTTCTGCTGGCGAAGCTTCTGCTTGAAAAGCCGGAGATACTTCTGCTCGACGAGCCTACGAATTATCTTGATGCACACCATATAGAGTGGCTCAAGAGATACCTTCAGGAATACGAGAATGCGTTTATTCTTATATCCCATGACATTCCGTTCCTGAATTCAGTTGTAAATATCATATACCATATGGAGAATTGTCAGCTGGGCAGATATGTCGGCGATTATGACAAGTTCCAGGAGGTGTATGCGGTGAAGAAATCCCAGCTTGAGGCTGCGTACAGAAAGCAGCAGCAGGAGATATCTGAGCTGAAGGATTTTGTGGCGAGAAATAAAGCCCGGGTTGCCACAAGAAATATGGCTATGTCCAGACAGAAGAAACTTGACAAGATGGATGTCATTCAGCTTGAGCGTGAGAAACCGAAGCCTGAGTTCAACTTCAAGGAAGCGAGAACCTCTGGTAAGGTCATATTCGAGACTGATGATCTGGTGATAGGTTACAGCAAGGACAAGCCGCTTTCCAAACCGATGAATCTCCGCATGGAGCGCGGTGACAAGATAGCCATCACAGGAACGAATGGTATAGGAAAGACGACATTCCTGAAGAGTGTGCTTGGACTTATCCCAGCTATATCCGGCAAGGCGCAGCTTGGCGACTATCTGCACATTGGATACTTTGAGCAGGAGGTCAAGCCGAGCGAGAATACATGCCTGCAGGAAATATGGGAGGAATTCCCGGGATATACCCAGTATGAGGTACGTGCGGCTCTTGCCAAATGCGGACTTACCACCAAGCATATCGAGAGCAAGGTGAAGGTCCTCTCGGGCGGCGAGCAGGCGAAGGTGAGACTTTGCAAGTTAATCAACACTGATACAAATGTGCTTCTGCTTGACGAGCCGACAAACCATCTTGACGTTGATGCCAAGGATGAATTGAAGCGTGCTCTTTCCGAGTATAAGGGGTCTATACTTCTGGTATGTCATGAGCCTGAATTTTATGATGGCCTTGTGACAGACGTGTGGAATCTGGAGCAGTACACGCTGCTCCAGTGATCAGATATTATAAAATTGTCAGGTTCAAATAGATTTTTTGAACCTGGCAATTTTTTAGCGTAAATTTGACTAATCGCAATTCCTATATTATTCTATATAGGACAGTTTAATATGGTAAAGTGCTAAAGATAAATGCGCACTCAGCGTAGAAATAGATACATCTGCTCAAAAAGTACTGTATAATCGTACGGATATAGACGCAGGTGAAAAATAATATTAGGATGGAGATGTTAGATGAATATACTTGAGAGTTTAAAGGATAAATTACTTGTTGCAGACGGGGCATTTGGAACCTGTTATGTGGGAATGTACGGAGAGCAGGGAACTGTCGCTCCTGAGCTTGCAAACATGCGCCACCCGGAGCGGGTACTTGAAATCCATAAAGAGTATGTGAAGGCGGGAGCCGGGCTTATAAGGACAAATACATTTGCGGCAAATACAGCGAGCCTTGATGCTGACACGGATTATGTCATTTCAAATGTGCGTGCGGCGGTAAAGCTTGCGAAGCAGGCTGCGGACGGCGAAGCTGGAACGGATCACAAAAAGGTATACATTGCCGGAGATATAGGCCCAATACCTGCGGATGCCGGTCTTACACTGAATGAAAGGGTGTCACAGTACAAGCTGCTGGGTGGGGCGATGCAGGACATGGGAGTGGATATCATCTGGTTTGAGACATTTCCTGAGTTCAATGTGCTCGAGCCTGTGGTGAAGCACCTGAAGGCAAGAAAGGACACGCCGGTCATGGTGTCGTTCTGCGTGAACCAGTTTGGGTACAGCAACTGTGGATTTTCGGCAAGGGCATTGCTCTCCCAGGTGGCAGGAAATCAGGACGTGGACTGTGTTGGATTCAACTGCGGAGTTGGTCCGTACCATATGCTTCAGCTTCTGAAAAAGCTGGATATAGACTGCGGAAAGCCTGTATCAGTCATGCCGAATGCGGGATACCCGAAGTTTACACAGAGCAGACTGGTGTTCAATGACAACAAAGAGGGATTCATAGATAAGATCCAGGACATAGCGGCGCTTGGTGCAGATATCATAGGAGGATGCTGCGGAACAAATCCTGAATACATACATCAGATCATGGAGCGGGTGAAAACCGGAGATATTGCAAAGGCTGCCAAGGTTCATGTTGAAAAGGTACAGGCTGACAGTGCTGTAAAGGACAATTTCCTCAAAGGACGTCTGGAGCGTGGCGGGGCAGCCACAAAAAATGCCGACGGACACAAGCACAAGCTGATTGCTGTGGAGCTGGCACCTCCGGTGGATGTCAATGATCAGAAGCTGCTTGATGCAGCCCATATACTTAAGCAGTCACATGTGGATGTGGTGACATTCCCTGATTCGCCATCGGGAAGAACCAGAGCGGATTCCATACTCATGGCGGAGAAAGTGCATAAGGAGACAGGACTCAGGGTCATGCCGCATCTGTGCTGCCGTGATAAGAATGCCATAGCCATAAGGGGAAGCGTGCTCGGTGCACAGCTTAATGGCATAAAGGATTTCCTTGTCATAACAGGTGATCCGGTTCCGGTCATGTTCAGACAGACGACCAGGAGCGTGTTCAACTTTGATTCAGTCGGAATGATGAAGCTGCTGCAGTCTATGAACGAAGAGGTGTTCAGCGGGGATAAGATCACCTACGGCGGAGCGATCAACCAGAACAGACTTAACACAAAGTTTGAGATAGACAGAATAAAGAGAAAGATGGAAGCCGGGGCTGAATTCTTTCTGACACAGCCGGTGTTCTCCAGAGAGCAGGCACAGATCCTCAGAGACATGAAGGCTGAGACCGGCGCGACAATACTTGTGGGAATCATGCCGCTTGTCAGCAGGAGAAATGCCTTGTTCATGAAAAATGAGATGGCGGGCATAGAGATCCCGGACGAGATTATAGAGAGATACAGTGGAAATGCCACAAGGCAGGAAGGCGAGGAGTGCGGCATACAGATCGCCAGAGATATACTTGAGTACACTTCGGATTTTGCAGATGGATATTACTTCTCGTTCCCATTCAACAGAGTACATATGCTGGCACATATCGTTGACTAAAATGTGAGTCAAGGTTATTATGGAATAAGCGGTGTTGCCGGGGAAAACAGGGATTCTGGAGCAGCGCTATATAGGAGAGGCGCTGTTATATATACAGTAGATAAAATACAGGATGCGCGGGTGCGCAGAAAGGAACAGACATGGATTACAATAGTTTAAGTCTTAAGATGCATGAGGAGCACAAGGGTAAGGTAGAGGTAGTGTCCAAGGTAGCAGTGAAGAACAGAGACGATCTGAGCACAGCTTACACACCGGGCGTTGCAGAGCCTTGCAGAAAGATCCGTGACAATAAGGCTGACGTATACAAATATACATGCAAGGGCAACATGGTTGCCGTGGTATCAGACGGAACAGCGGTTCTCGGCCTGGGAGATATAGGACCTGAGGCAGCTATACCTGTAATGGAAGGAAAGTCCATACTCTTCAAGGAGTTCGGCGGAGTTGACGCATTCCCTATCTGCCTTGACACAAAGGATGTGGATGAGATTGTTGAGACAGTAAAGCGCATTGCACCTGTATTTGGCGGAATCAATCTGGAGGATATATCAGCTCCAAGATGCTTCGAGATAGAGAAAAGACTTAAGGAAGAACTTGACATTCCTGTATTCCATGACGATCAGCATGGTACAGCTATCGTTGTGTCAGCAGGACTCATCAATGCGTTAAAGCTTGTCGGCAAGCCGTTTGACGAGGCAAATGTGGTTATCAACGGAGCGGGTTCTGCAGGTATATCAATATGTAAGCTTCTGCTTCAGCTCGGTATAGGCAATGTGGTTCTTGTGGACAGGCAGGGTGCTCTGTGTCCTGGACAGGACTGGATGAATCCGGCACAGGCAGAGATGGCAGAGATTACAAACAAGGACAGACAGACAGGTTCTCTTGCCGAGATAATGAAGGGTAAGGATGTATTTGTCGGAGTTTCAGCTCCAAATATCGTGACAGCAGAGATGGTTGCATCTATGGCAGCAGATCCTATAGTATTTGCCATGGCAAACCCTACACCTGAGATCATGCCTGAGGAAGCGGCAAAGGGCGGAGTAAGAGTAATGGCGACGGGCCGTTCGGATTATCCAAACCAGATTAATAACGTTCTAGTATTCCCGGGAATATTCAGAGGTGCCTTGGACGCCAAGGCAACAGGCATAACTGAAGAGATGAAGATGGCAGCAGCCAAGGCTATCGCATCCATTGTAACAGATGATGAGCTCAAGGAGGATTACATCATTCCTGGAGCATTTGACGAGAGAGTTGCTAAGGTGGTTGCCAAGGCTGTAGCTGACGAGGCAATAAAGCTTGGAATTACAAAATAAGAATAAAAATAAAGTTTTTCGAAATATTTAGTAAATAAGTGTACTAAAAATCGCATCTTATGTGGAAAGTCCGCATGGGATGCGGTTTTTTATTTTGCGATTTTATTGTAAAGTAATATTGTTGTCCGCGGGGACGGATAGGGAGGAGAAAAAATTGAACAGTGTTATTATTGGGCAGAGAATAAAGGATGCCCGCAAGTCTATGAACCTCACACAGAAGGAGCTGGGGTATCTTATCTATGCAGATGGCAAATATATAAGCCGTCTTGAAAATGGCGGAAGTCTGCCGAGCCTGAAGCGGCTGGTGCTGTTGTCGAGGGTGCTTAACCGCACATGTGATTATTTCATATGGGATATCGATGTGATGGAGGAGGATATGACTCCGAGGGAGGAAATCGTTATCCGGGATGAACAGGAGCGGAAGCTTCTGCAGCTTTGGAGGGAGATATGCTGAAGATTGCTGTGTACAGTGAGGAGAAAGTAATGAGCCCGTTGTTGCAGGAGTACATGGGTATATGGCAGAGAGATGCGGGATGTGTGTGCGCTGTGAGATATTATGACAATGTGCATGCGATCATGGTCGACATGGATCTTGAAGGAATTTACGATGTAGTGGTGGTGTATCGTTCCTGGGATGTGGCCGATGTCTTGAAAAAAGACCGCAGGGTAGGTAGTCTCGTGATGATAGCAGCAGGAATAAACCGGAGATTGTATGATATCCAACCGTGTTATATTCTGTATGAACCTGTTAATGCGGCAAATTTCAAAAAGGTGATGACGATGGCGGTTGAGGGGAGCCGGGATGAGAGAAGATTCACATTTGTATCCGGAAGGGTGAGATACAGTGTAGATACCCGGAGCATAATGTATTTTGAAAGCGAACTGCGTCGCATAAATCTGGTCACAACGGAACAAAAATATGTTTTTTATGGAAGTATTGGCGAGATGGAAAAACGCATGAAGGTGGGCTACGGGGGATTTATCAGACCACATGAATCCTATCTTGTAAATCCGGATCATGTGAGCAGATGCACGGCTCATGAAATGATACTGACAAATGGTAAAAGTATACACATCAGCGCAACAAGACGCGCTGATGTGAAAAGATACTACAGTGAACTGATCAATTGCTAGTTGTTAGAAGATCAAATATATCTGAGTAATTCTATGTTCAGTCTGCCCTTCCGGGTTGCGCTGCCTGTCTCGACAAATTCATATTTGCCATATCCACGTATTGAAAATACGTCGCCCGGTTTTAACTGGTAGCTGCTGTTTTCGTACAACCTGTTGTTTAGTGAAAATTTCTTTTCCCTGAACAACAGGGATGTGCTGCTTCTTGAAAGGCCTGTTATTGTGGCGGTCACTGCGTCCGCTCTTGCAGATGCTGCGATTATGTGCAGAGGTTCCTTTTTTATCTGTATCTCATAAGTATCCTGGGTGCTGCAAAAAGTACATTTTACATTTGTGTGCCTTATCTTTGTCAGATTTTCTGCGATATAATCGGCAACAGTGTCCACACAGAATATATAGGCATTGTTGTGCTTGCCAGAATGAGTGGATTCGGTGACCAGTATATCGCCCACCATCTCCCTCTCAATGCCAAGATTCATAAGTGCCCCAAGGAAATCCCTGTGGTTCAGATCGTCTGAGAATTTGTCCGAAACAGCGGAAACCTTCATGGTGCAGATGGGAAAAGCCGGTGCGTAGCCGCAGTCGGCTTCATTTCCAAAGGCGATCATAACGCGGTCGCAGGATTCCCTGCCTCCAAAGATGGTATATCCTGCAAATGACAACGGTTCAAGATTACTGTAAAATACTTCCATGTCTGCAGCACTCAGAAAATTAGTATATGTATATCTGTTCTGGCGGAAGGCGGCATTTGCCAGATCCTTTAACCGCCCCTTTAGAATATCGTTTTCATTCATAGCATGTCCTCCGAGATGATTGACTTCTTACTATTATATTACAACACTCCGATCTTCGCCAACAGTCAAACGAATTTGACAGCTTTGCACGATAATCTGAAATTTATTGTTGCGAAAAGTGATCATAATGAACAATAAACCGTTCAAACGTGAAAAAAACAATCATTTTGCATTCAAAAATCTTCTAAAAACTATTGAAATGCGCAACTGTTGATAAATTACCACAAAAAAAAGCCTTCGTTTTATAAATTTTTGCGTATTTACAATTTCAAAGTGTTTTGATAGTATATGGGCATAACAAGGAGATGAGTTGTGATCAACAAGCCTTCTGGTTATAAAAAAGACAATCACTTATATTTTGATAGACGGAGGGTTCCCTTAGCACGAAATTCGTAGAAATCCCTTTATACGATGTAATGTAACCCCATAACCCCAAACCCCAAAACATAGGAATCCTCCACTCCCCCCTTCTTAACAGCCTGTCGCATAAGCGACGGGCTGTTTTTATGTTCTGAAAAACAGGGGGATTTAGAGTTTCATATTGGATGCGCTTATGGCGTTACCGAGTTCTGTGAGACTTTCCACGAAGGCTGCGTATTTGCATATGTCAGTCATCTTAGATTTTCTTTTGCTATTTCCGAGAATGCTATAGATATAATCTCTTGACTGTTCGATTATATATGTTGGCGTTGTGTCGTGCTCGTTGTTGAATAACATGGATTTGAAGTTCTGAAAAAAAGAATAAATTTCATAATCTATAGAATTGTCATTCCGCTGCATGTATTCGAGAAGCATATCGATATAGCGCAAAGCTGAGTGTACGTACAGGATAGAGTTTTCGTTTATGTACAGTACGGTTTCCGGCACAAAGAAAGATGGATGTGCGAAACCTTTTATGCTGTGCAGGGCTTCCATTTTCTGGGTGGCTGACTGGTTGAACGAGTAACGGTTTTTGTATTGTTCAATGATAGAGAGCGTGTCCGCTGAATTATTTTTTGCTATTACGCGCCGTCTCTCGTTGATGTACAGTTTTAACTCCAATAGAAGAAAATATATATCCGGGGATGAAAAACGCTGCGAGTTTTTGATATACGGAAATGAACCTGTCATTCTTCTGAAAAATGAGTCTGCTGTGGCATAATTGTTTATTATGCTGATGGCTGCATCTACATTGAAATTCTGGACAAATTCCCTGGTTGCGGGCTGATACACTGTCTCGTTGTCAATGCGGGATACATAGGAACTAAGAAAGATTATCTTCTCTTCTGCGGTGAGTTCGTATCCGTTGAGGTTACAATAATTGATGGCGGAACAGGGGGCATCGGTTTGTGTTTCGGCATTGTTTAAGTCTGTCATAATGATCTCCTTTGTTTTTGTATGGATAAAAATGTAGCACTTTAACGCGATAAGTGGTAGGATATTTATGGATACAAAATTGTACAATATGTATAATTTTATAATGTATGAATACCTAGAAGAATCAAGGGTTTATGCTGTGTATGACAATTGTGAGAGAGCCTTTAGGGGCAATTTAGGGGCAAAAAAATAAAAGATGACCATTCAGTGTGAAAACTGAGTGGTCATTTTTTTTAGTTGATAATTGATATTGTGTCGACAGCCGCATTGTCTTTTTGCTTCATTTTTTTAGTGATATGAATGTAAATAGCTTTTGTTATTTTGTCATCGTGATGTCCCAATCGGCGGGATATCTGTTCTGCTGACATAGTTTCTGCCAGAATGGAAGCGTGTGTGTGCCGCAGCTTGTGCGGAGTTATCTCTCTGCCAAGAACTTCAGAGGCGGCTGTTTTCAAGTGTAGGTTATAGGTTCCATAGGATAAATAGCCGCCTGTCTTCAAGTGCGGCATAAAAAGTGTGCTTTTAATTCCATTTTCAAACATTGTTTCTTTTCGCCAAAGTCTGAGTTTTTTTATAAGTAAGAGAAGCTCAGGCTGTATATGAAGATTTCTGATTGAATCACTTGTTTTGGCTGACGTTGCGTATTTGGTTGCAGGGTAGTAAGTTTTGGTAACACGAATAGTTTTGGATGTAATATCCACATCTGAATCTTCAAGTGCCACAAGCTCCCCAATCCTCATGCCTGTAAGAATCAGAAAATAGGATATATAGTAGTCCTGCCAGTGGTTATTGTTTATTAAGTAATTAAGTAATTTTGTTATCTCATCATGTTCAAGATATTCATTGCTGATGTCATATACCTCTGGTATTTCGTCGAAGCTCTCTTCGCTGATATAGTCGAGTTTTAATAGTATATCATGATTTGAGTGATAGTCGTTTTTCACCCCCCATTTTAGAGCGAATTTCAGATATTTTATATATCCGTTTATTGTGCTGATTTTTTTACCGGTAGCAAGAAGTTGATCATATATATAGCGGGGAGAAAGTTTGTCAACGAGGACATCATTACCGATTGTGCTTACACAACGATATATATATGATTTCTCAGTTACAATTGTACTTTCTTTCCTCTTGCACTGCCGTAATGATGCTATATAAGCATCAGCCAGTTCCCCTAGCGTTGTATCAGATCGGACAGGAGAGGAAGTCTCGGCTTTCTCGATCTTCCCGGCAAGGACCCTTGCCGCCTTGTTTTTATTCTGCGGTGATGCCTTGGGCATTGTCACAGTGACCTTCTTCACCTTCTCTGTGAGTGGATCTGTGTACCTCTCACAATACTTGACTGTTCCATTTTTTTGTACTTCTGACCACATAAAATCACCATCCTATCTAAAAATAGGCATAAAAAATAAGCCTACTAAAATGAGAAGGCTTATGATATAATGTAGTTTGTTGAAACGTTAGTCATAAGCCTTCGGTTTGTGGGTAACTTCCCTCAGGTGCTGGTAACACCTGGGGGATTTTATAACAAGTCCTTAGCAACGTCCTCCCGCTATGAGGGAAGTGACAACGCTCTGGACTTTTTTATTTTGACAAATACCTAAAATATTGTATAATATATTTAACAAGACAGCCGAGCGATAGATACTACCTATCCGTCCGGCAAACTATTTCAAAGTTAAGACACCTCGTAAGCTTGCTGGCTGAGGTGTCTTTTCTTATTTTCTATTATTCAGAATCGTTACAATAAGTATTGCAGTGGTTAATATAACCATAAATTCCTCATATGTACTCATAAGGCACCACTCCCTTCCAAGACTCGAACGGATATGGTGTAACACCCCTCGGCTGCCCGGTTAAATACACTATTCAATTTTTAAGCATTCCCCGGCTGTTATGCCGAGGAACACAAGTTGTTATAATTATTTACATCTGTTATAATAAATCCTAAGAATTTAAAATTGCATTGATAACGGAATCTTTATTCCAACCTACAATAGTATCGGAATTATTGGATATAATAGTAGGGATACGTTCTTGTCCCCATGGTTTTACGCCAATTATGTACTTGTTCATGTATACAGCAGTTGTAAGTTCATAGTCAATCCAATCACTGTAGGCAGCATACATACCCGCAAGGATAATAACTTTTGAGGCTGGTCGGATCTGCTCATTAAGCTCTGATTTTAGTTTGGTTTTACCAACTGAACTGTTTGGATCAATAAGTGGATCATGTTCTGGAACAGAGTAGTTTTTCCATTTGAATTTACCCTCTGCCTGTGCCTCATCAAGCCACTGAACAATCTTGTTGTAATGTTCGGTATATTTCCAAGCGTGGCTTATAAAAATATTATATGTAGTCATATTTTGAATCCCCTTTCTTTTTGGAGGTGTATTTATGAGTTCCTGTAAACAAAAATTTCAAAAGAAACCTGTAATTGTAGAGGCTTATCAAACAGATGTAAAAATAATTATTGATACATTGGAGGGAGAGATGACCGCATCTCCTGGTGATTGGATCATCACGGGAGTGAACGGAGAGCAATATCCCTGCAAGCCAGATATATTTGAAAAAACATATCAAAGAATCAATTAGTAGCTTTTTTCTCTGCTGTTTCCTGTGTATTGACAGCTTTCCATTTATTATTTTCGGAAGATATAATATTCTCAATATTCCTTACAAAAATATTTTCAACACTTTCAGGTTCTGTATTATATGGTGCAGAGCCTGTAAGGTATAAATGCTTTTGATATATCAGTAGTTCACATGTAGTTCTGTACTCTATCCAATTTTCATGGAATTTATACAATCTAGTGATAGATTCAACTATAGTAATAATAGCGCCCTCAATACCTATAATCAAAGGTATTGCATTATACTTGCTGGCATAACCAGAGAGTACAGGAATGCTGGCGGCTACAAAAATTTCTATTGCCTGAAAGACCTTATACCAGCGCTGGCATTTTAAAGACTTCTTATCGTACCATGCAATCTGATCGTCAACTCGTGTTTTCATATATTCAGCAATATTCAGAGTTTCTTCTTTTGTGTTCTTTTGGCTCATAGTCATCTCTCCCTTCGTTTGTTATTTATGATTGTAATCCATGTGCATAAGCCTCGATAACATCGGCAGAGCCTTTGTTGAAGTCGTCCCTGTCTATGTGTCCGATAGCGTGGATATAAGCGTCATTTAGCTGTTCCTGAGTGAATCGTGAATTGAGGAAGATAGTATAAGAGCCATCTTCGTTACTGGTCACGGTTTCTTTAATCTTGGTAGATTTTAAATCCATCATCTGTACGTTTATATATTCCAAAGAAATCATCCCTTTCAAATGTAATCAGAAAAACAATAACAAAATCAGTGGGATGTTTTATGTGCATTATCGTTTCTCTTTATTCTTGAGAGCCATGAGCATTGTGTGAACTGTCTCCAAGTCCTCTGGCTCTGCATCCCTTGCGGCATCGAAGAGAAGAGAGAGCTGTTTGTTCTCGAATATCTCTTGTGCTTTCTGAGCTGTTTCATCGTCAAAGTAATATGTAGGCTTGGCTGGTTCTTCATCCATGTCGAATCCCATCAACCACATAGCATTTACTTTTAAAACTTTTGCAAGTTTCGGTGCTGATATGTTAGATGGTTTATGACTACCATTAACATATTGGCTTATGGAGGCTTTGCTAACTCCACTTCTATCTGCAAGTTCTTGTGCACTCATATTTATATTATTCATAGCTTGTTTTAATCGGTTAGCAGTTGTTGGCCATTTCATATACTAAACCTCCTCTATCTATATATGCATATTTTATATTTGGATTATACAACAACGTTTAACCGAAATCAAACAAAAAGTTAAAAAACTTTAAACTTTAGGGTTGACAACTGAGTTAAACAGGGTTAAACTAGCATTAAAGTTAAACGAGGTTTAACAAATGCGAATGGAAGGAGGTACGACAATGCCATATCAGTATGACAAGCTGAGAGGAAGAATAATAGAGAAGTACGGAACGCAGGGTAATTTTGCCAAGGCATTGGGATTATCAAGTAATTCTGTATCAAAGAAGTTGAACTGTAGAACTGGATTTACTCAGGAAGAGATGAACAAGTGGGCTGAACTACTTGACATTGATTTAAAGGACTATCCAGCGTATTTTTTTGCTTAGAAAGTTAAACAGAGTTTAACCGATAAGAGAAAGGAGAGGCATGACAACAGGGAAGTTAAACAAAATACTGGAAGCACTGGACGGAATCAGTTATTTGGACTGGGTTAAGTTGGAGAGAGAAGTGAATCAGAGATTCAATGCCGATATCCGCTTAATGTCAAACACAACACCATTAAGGGATACCGACAAAGTCTTTAAGGAACTGGCTAAGTGTGATTCTAACCTTCGACAGTCTGAATAAATATAGGATTTATTCGGTAGACAACACCCTTGTAAAGAATTTTCACATAGTCAAGTTCGTAATAGGTATCTGGCTTGCGATTTTCAGGAGCGTAGATAACTGCGTTTTCTTCATACCACATATCAGGAGACTTGCCATCGTTACCTATTTTGCAATCTGGGTCATCGTTCAAACACACCCAGTTGCCAATAAGACATGCATAAATCTTCATAGTTCCACCTTCTTTCGTATGGATTGATGCTAAAAGCACCTACGGAAATTATAGGGTGAAATGATGGAGACGACAAGGAGAAAGGAGGGAAGTAATGCTCAAGAAGATATACACAGAGCTTGTACAGATAAGAAAAGAGCTCCAGACAATCAGAAAGCTGCTGGAGCCCAAAACAGTGTACCTCAAGGGTAAGCCTATCAACACACTCATAATTCAGAAAGAGTATGGAGAGGAACCAAAGAAAAGATGTTAAGCACGATCATTGGCATAGCCATTGGGACATTTGTCGGAAGGTTGATTTTCGACATTTGGAAATCAAGAAGGAAAGGAGATGGGAACGATGAAGACAAAGAAACTTAAGAAAGAAGTGGACAAGACGATAAAGTACCTGTGTAAGGAGATCAGGAACGATAAGTGTTACTACGAGTATAAGGACAGCATGACACGGACTCTTGGATCCATGATGAAAACAAGAGCCCGCCTTGGTAAGAAGAAAGGCAAGTGAGATACATGGAAAAAGATAAATTAAGAGAACTGGAGAAAACCTGTGAGAGCGTAAGACAGTTTTTACAGGAGAATGAATTTACGCCATATGATTCGGTTGTTGTGTCACTGGATGGAGTCAAGGTGATACATACGGATGCAAGTATTCCGAATAACAACAAAGCGACCGAGAGTTAGTCGGCCGCCCTGTAGATGTTAGGTTGAGATTATACACGGTTGTATGGGTGCATTTTATCAAGTTTTGATAATGCAGAACCAAGAGATGGTGAGTTCATAAAGTTACGATACTCAGTTTCAGATACGCCATGGTACTGGTAAATAGCACCATTATGAAACTGTATCTCTAATGTGGGAATCAGATAAGAGAGGAATGACATTGACCAATGCTGACAGCTTACTAAAAGCGGTTGGGCTGAGGCTGGTCATAGAGAAAGGAGAGTGAGAGTGATGAGCAGAGCGGTCAAAGACATACAGGTAATAGGTGTCAGGGAGATTGGCCGGTTGCCGTACATAAGCAAGGCGAAAATGATGAAGATATTTGAGATGTCATTATCTACAGCAACCAGACGTATAGCAGATCTTGACAGATATGTCCAGTCTGGCAGATATGGACCATACACCATACTGGATGGTGCCGGAGTAACAAGGGTCAATGTGCTTGCCTTGGTGGATTATCTGAAGTACAAGAAACAGCTTGACGCTGGCAGACGAGTGCCGCCGTTCGACATAAATAAGGTAGCAAAAGAAGCCGTCATAAACTGGGATGAATTAGATCCCTGACAATAAAAAAGCACCTTTGGAATAGCAGTTCCGCCGGTGCATAGAAAAATACTCAAGAAAATCATAGCAGAAAAGGGAGAAGAAAGCAAATGAAGAGGAGAAACATGGACACAAAGGTTATAAGTGCATCATGCCTAGTTGCCATGGCTGCGGTACTTGTAAGACTCATATATAAAATGGCGACAGACTTTAGGTGGTTTATGACCATATCAACAGGAATGCTCATCTTGTACATAATCGGCACTATGGCGATAGAGATCGGTTTGTACTACATCGTCCTTGCCATGAAGGACATAGACGATGCAAGGGAAGCCATGGAGGATAGGCTGAATGGTTGAAATGAAGGTGCTCGGAAGTCATGAAGAGTGGCTTAAGGCAAGGACCAAGATAGGCGGGTCGGATGCCTCGGCGATCTTTGGGATGAGCCCATACAAGACCAATGTGGATTTGTTCAAAGAGAAAGCCTACGGCATAGAGCCTGAGGACATATCAGATAAGCCTTATGTCAAGTATGGAACAGAGGCAGAAAAGCATCTGAGGGAGTTATTCAAGTTGGATTATCCACAGTATCAAGTTGGATATGTGGAAAACAACATGTTCACGAATGATAAGTACCCATGGGCGCATGCAAGCCTTGACGGATGGCTTATGGACCAGGATGGACGCAATGGTGTGCTTGAGATCAAGACCACAGAGATCCTGCAGTCAAGTCAGAAGAAAAAATGGGATAACAGAGTGCCAGATAACTATTACATACAGGTGCTTCATTACTTGATGGTGACAGAGTTTGAATATGCGGTACTCAAGGCACAGCTCAAGTTTGAAATTGATGGAGAGGTATATTTGCAGACCAAACACTATCCGATAGAGCGGTCAGAGGTAGAGGATGACATCCAGTATCTTATTGATGCTGAGAGAGAGTTCTGGGAGAGCGTACAGGCGAAGAAAGAGCCGCCGCTGATACTCCCGGAGATATGAAAGGAAAATGGCAATGTATTACAACGAATGTCCGCAGTGCGGTGCTTACCTTGATCCGGGCGAACACTGTGACTGTGAGGAAGAGAGACAGCGACAGACACAGCGTATCATGTCGATGATACGTGAGAACAAGGAGAGCCACCAGATGGAGCTGGTGCTGAATTAGGAGGTAAGAAATGGAATTAAGAGTTAATGAGGTAGCGATACCGGAGAAGATTGATTTTAACTATGAGGAGCTTAAGGCTGAGCTTACATCTAAGGTCTCATTTTATGAGACGCTTGTCTACACAGATGATCAGATCAAGGATGCAAAGGCAGACAAGGCTAATCTGAACAAGCTGAAGAGAGTCCTCAATGATGAGCGCATCAGAAGAGAGAAAGAATACATGCAGCCGTTTAATGTATTTAAGGCTCAGATCAACGAGATCATCGGAATCATAGACAAGCCTATAGCGGTGATAGATGAACAGGTCAAGGCATTTGACGAAAAGCGCAAGGCCGAGAAGCAGAAAGCCATTGAAGAACTGTTTTCCCAGATAGGCTTCCAGAACTTCGTAACTCTGGAGAAGATTTGGGATCCAAAGTGGCTGAATGCTTCGGTATCTATGAAGAGTATCGAAGATCAGATGAAGTCAAAGATGTATGAGATCGGCAACGGAGTGCTTACACTCAGTCAGCTCCCGGAGTTCGGATTTGAGGCTACAGAGGTATTCAAAGAGACCTTAGACATCAACAAGGCCATCTCTGAGGCTAAGAGGATGTCGGAGATAGCTAAGGCAAAGGCAGAAGCTGAGGCAAGGAGAAAGGCCGAGGAAGAGGCACGAAAAGCAGCAGAAGAGGCAAGACGAAAGGCTGAGGAAGAGCGCAAGGCACAGGAAAAGGCTGCTGAGGAGCAGAGAGCCGTAATGGCACAGGCTATGACACCACCTGAGAATGTACAGCCAGCACCAGTAGAGGAATCACAGCCGGAACCACAGAAGATGGTAGTCAAGTTTGAGGTTGAACTTACAACGGATGATGCAGCAGCCTTGAGAGAGTTCTTCCAGAGCAGAAATATAACATTTAGAGCGATTAAGTAGGAGGTAACAAGATGATTAAAGTAAAAATGGACTCAGTAGAAATGAGGGGAACAACACCTGTGCTTATATCAGAATTAGCACTTGCAATGAAGAGTTTAAGGGGGTCGCTTGCTAAAAGATATGGAGAGGTTGCTACAGAAGAAATGATAAGCAGAGCCATGGAAGCGTCCAAAGCTGAGGGAGACATTAACGAGATTATGAGTGACCTCATAGATGATGTTTTATTTAAGATATTGCCAAAAGCCAATATAAACAAGGACAACATAAGGGAAATGCCACAGGCTTTGAAAGAGGTACTGCACAAGATGCTAGAAGATATGATTATGCATTAGGAGGTATACAAGATGATCGTATTAAATAAAGGTTCGGTGCACTTGGATGGGTCAACAATCATGCTGATCGCCGAAATGATGACAGCTATAAGAGGCGTACGAGCCATCGTGGAGGAAGACTTTGGAACAGATACGGCGAAGCAGATTATAGACAAGGCTGTAGAGACCGCAAAGTTAAATAGCAGCAGTATTGATATGTTAGACCTGGAGACAGAGTTAATGAGTATAATAGCGGAGGTAAGGAATAATGGCAGTAAATAACAGCTTGGCCAAGAAGGAGCCACAGGGAGCAAAGAAGACAGGAATAGTTGAATATGATGCAAATGGTGTGATGGTTTCATTGTCACCTGAGCTTGTAAGGAATTATTTGGTAAGTGGCAATAAAGAAGCGGTATCAATAAATGAGCTTGTAGTTTTCATGAATTTGTGCAGGTTTAATGGCCTAAATCCATGGCTTAAAGAAGCATACTGTATCAAATATGGCAATGAGCCAGCGGCAATGGTTATCGGCAAAGAGGCATTTCAGAAGAGAGCTGAATCAACCCCGGCATATGATGGTAGTACATCTGGAATTATCGTAGAGACGGAAGAAGGAGATATTAAATACAGAATAGGAACATTCAAGCTTCCTGGTGAGACTGTAATCGGCGGATTTGCTGAGGTGTTCAGAAAGGATAGGGCACACTCTTGCAGGGTTGAAGTGAGCATGGATGAATATGTTGGAAGAAAGAAGGACGGAACACTGAACAGCCAGTGGTCAAAGAGACCAGCAACAATGATCAGGAAGGTTGCACTTGTACAGGCTCTTCGTGAGTCGTTTCCACACAATGTATCTGGTATGTACACAGCAGAGGAAGTGGGACAGGTTGAGCCAGTGGAGCTTCCTGTTGAAGTACCACATGATGTTAGACCAGAGATGCAGGCTCCACAGGCAGAGCCACAGGATACTCAGAACAATGCTCAGAATACACAGAACAGTGTTCAGAATCCACAGCCGACACCGGCAGAAAATCCACAGCCAGAGATGAACGCTGCCGAGGCGGCACTATTCGGAAGTTTCAAGTAGGTTACATTGACATTACATTTAATACATCACAACACGCAGCGTAATGTCTTAGCATATATCCCTGTTGCTCTTATTTTAGGGCGACAGGGGGAAAGGAGTAACAATGGCTTGGAACAGATCACGAGCTAAATACGGCAACAGGAAGGTTGTTGTAGACGGCATCACATTTGACAGCAAGAAAGAAGCTCAGAGATATACAGAGCTGAAATTGCTTGAGAAAGCTGGCAAGATAACCGGTTTACAGCTCCAGCGTGAATTTGAACTGATACCGGAACAAAGAGAAAAGACAGATCAGATATATACCAAAGGCAAAAACAAGGGCAGATTCAAACCGGGAAAGCTCCTGGAGCGTAAGTGCTCATATGTGGCTGATTTTGTTTATTGGGACTTGGAAAACAACTGCATGGTTGTTGAAGATGCGAAGGGCATGAGAACAAAGGAATACATCATAAAGCGCAAGTTGATGCTTTATAAGTATGGAATAAGGATCAAGGAGGTATAGATGATAAATGGCAGGCAGACCAACCAAAGCAGGACTTGATTACTTTGAATTGGATTGCCACATGGAAGAAAAGGTCAGATTGATACAAGCTGAATTTGGACTGAAAGGCTTTGCGGTACTTGTCAAACTCTATCAGAAAATCTATGGAGGATTTGGTTACTACTGTGAATGGACTACAGACTCGTTGTTGCTCTTTATGTCGGAGAACGGTTTACCGAGTGACAATAAAAATTTAATAGCAGATATAGTGGCAGCTTGTATCAGAAGGGACATTTTTTCAGAACAACTTTTTAATGATTTCAATATCTTAACATCTGAAGGGGTGCAAAAAAGATATTTGAATGCTACGTCCAAGCGAGAAAAGATTGAACTGAAAAAAGAGTACCTTTTAATTGCAGTACCCGAAAATAATAAAAAAGTGGTAATAAATTCAATTTTTGACGGAAGAAATTCGATAAATGGTGGAAGAAATACACAGAGTAAAGGAAAGGAAAGTAGAGAAGAGAAAAGGAAATTAGAGGAAACAAGATTAGACAATACACCCCTTATAGCCCCCTTGCAGGTGGCAAATGATGAGCCCAAAACGAAAAGAGTACGTAAGACCAAAGAGGATAGTATTCAGATTTTGGATAGGCTCATACTGAATTATTCCATGTCGGATTTTCTTTTGGAGAAAGTCAGAGAATGGATTGAGTATAAGGTTGCCAGAAAAGAGGATTATGTTGAACAGGGCATGAAGTCGTTACTAACCAAAATATCCAAAGAGGCACAGAAAAATGGAGATGCGGCGGTGGTAGATGTAATCGACCTGTCAATGGGAAACAGCTACAAGGGGATCTTATGGGATAAGATCAGCAAAAATAACAATCAGCAGCCATTTTCAAGAAATGGTGAGCGGGACATTTTAAATGAATGGAGGAGTAGTTGATGACAAGAGAAGATGTGCAAGATTTACTTGCTATGGTGCAGGCTACATATCCAAATTACAACCCTCCAAGCAGAACAGCAGCGGTCAATGCGTGGACTATGGCATTAGAGGAATACAGCAAAGATGAAATTGCCATGGCATTTAAGGTCTATATGCAAACAAATACAAGCGGGTTCGCACCAGCTCCCGGACAACTGATTGATAAAATTCACTCAATCACCAAACCACAGGAGCTGAACGAAATGGAAGCATGGGCATTGGTCAGCAAAGCAATTCGGAACAGTGCCTACAATTCGGTGGAAGAATATGCAAAGTTGCCTCCGGTGGTTCAGAAAGCAGTTGGACTTCCGAGCCAACTTCGGGTCTGGGCGTTAGATGAAGATTACAATGAGCAGGTTGTAATGTCACAATTTCAGCGTTGCTATCGGACAGAGGTCGCAAGGGCACAGGAAATCTCCAAAATGCCAACCGAAGTAAGGCAGCTCATTCAGAATATCGCTCAGGGCTGTTCTACTGAAATAGACAATTTAAGGAAACATGCGATAAGTTCCTTGCCTGCAGGAAATGAAAGCAGAATTAAGGTACTGGAAGATAAGTCAGAGGGTGTTCCGATACCAGATAGGATTAGGGAAAAAATAGAGGAAATGAGGAAACGGTGAGGATCCTTGCCGATGATCTAAACAAATAACACACGAAAGGAGCCGAACCTCCGGCCGGGGTAATGCTATAGCGGGTTCCTGAGAAGTGAATGAACGAAGACTTAATAACAAGAATTTTCGGAGAGGACGGCGAACTTGACAGCCCGGATAAGGGCTTAGAGGAATACAAGAAGCGCAAGAAAGAAGCCAGGGAGAAAATGATAATGCTCCAGAACCAGCCGTATGAAGTTAAGGTGCGGCGATCCAGACTTAGAGCTGAAGAGTTCATGGAGCAGATGCGGATACGAGGCAACACGGCTCATGTGAGTGTTGGCGGTCTTGACAGTATTACATTACACGTATTCCTGAAGTCGATAGGGATCAATGTTCCAGCGGTCTCGGTTTCATCTCTGGAAGATAAGAGTATACAGCGGGTACATAAAGCTCTTGGAGTGACAATCCTGAACCCGCTCAAGACAAAAGTTGAGGTACTCAATGAAGTTGGGTTCCCGGTTATCAGCAAGAGAATAGCGGGAAAGATAGCGCTGCTTCAGAATCCGACTGAAAACAATAAGACAGTTCGACATGCAATAATCACAGGCGAATGTGGAGAGCTTGGACACTTCCAGAAGAACAGCCGCATGAAGTTGCCACAGAAGTGGCTTAACCTGTTCGGAGGATATGAGAACGAGAATGAAGGTGTTATGTATTACAAGCCAAATTTCAAGGTGTCAAATGATTGTTGCTATTGGCTGAAAGAGAAGCCATGCGATGACTGGGCTAAGGCTCATTCAAGCTATCCGTTCCTTGGCATGATGGCATCTGAGGGTGGACAGAGAGAAGAAGCTCTCACAGACCATGGATGCAATTACTATGGCAAGACAGTAATGAGATCAGCGCCATTTGCACCATACCTCAGAAATGACATATTGAGACTTGCTCAGGAGATGGACACTTGGTATCACGCACATACAGATGTGTTTGCAAAGCTTTATTATGAGCAGTCATACAGTAAGGATAAGGCTGGTAACACAATACCTTATGAACCGGTTGAGACAATCATACCAGCTATATATGGACGGATAGAGGATGACGGACACGGAAATCTCAGAACGACAGGAGCACAGAGGACAGGCTGCAGTATGTGCGGTTTCGGAATCCACATGGAAGAACGACCACACAGGTTTGACAGGCTCAGAGAGCGGAATCCCAAAGAATGGGAGTTTTACATGTATAGATGCTGCACGGATCCAGAGACAGGAGAAAAGTTCGGCTGGGGAAGAGTCCTGGACTATATCGGAGTGCCGTGGGAAGATATACCGGCGGTACAGATGAGCATATATGATTACCCGGAGGTACTGCCATGATAAACGGAGAGCTTATCGTTGATAACTTTGCCGGAGGTGGTGGAGCATCAACAGGAATTGAGATGGCAACAGGATACAGTGTTGATATAGCAATCAATCATGATCCGGAAGCCATCAGGATGCATAAGGTCAATCATCCAAACACAAAGCACTATTGTGAGAATGTGTGGGCGGTTGATCCTGTGAAAGCTTGTGAGGGACATCCGGTAGCTCTTGCCTGGTTCTCTCCGGACTGCAAGCATTTCAGTAAGGCCAAGGGTGGCAAGCCAAAGGACAAGAACATCCGAGGGCTTGCATGGGTAGCCTGCAGATGGGCGGCACTTGTGAGACCGAGAGTGATCATGCTGGAGAACGTTGAGGAGTTCAAGACATGGGGACCGCTCAACCGAGGGCATCATCCAATCAAGGCAAAACAAGGAGATACATTCAGGCAATTTGTTAAGCAGCTCAATGAGCTGGGGTATGAGGTACAGTTCAGAGAGCTTGTGGCGGCAGACTATGGAGCACCGACTAAAAGAAAAAGGTTCTTTATGATCGCAAGGTGTGATGGTGTACCTATCATGTGGCCAAAGCCTACACATGCACCGGCAGACAGTGAAGAGGTCAAGGCGGGACTGCTCAAACCTTATGTTGGAGCATATACACAGCTTGATTTCAGCCTGCCATGTCCGAGTATCTTTGACACATCAGAGCAGATCAAAGAGAAGTACGGCATCCGGGCGGTGAGGCCACTTGCACCAAAGACTATGCAGAGGATTGCAAGAGGGCTGAAGAAGTTCGTTCTGGATAATCCGGAGCCATTCATCATCCAGTGCAATCATGGCGGCGATAGAAAGCCACAGGACATAAGAGATCCAATGCCGACGATTACAGGGAAGCATGGATATGGAGTTGTAGAACCATATATGGTTCAGATAGGTCAGACTGGATTCTCTGCAGATCGTAGCAAAGATGTGAGAGAACCACTTACAACTATTGTCAGCAAGAATGAGCACTGTCTAATAAGTCCTACACTTATTCAATATCATTCGGAGACCAATTCAGACGAGGTGCGAGGTCAGGGTATAGAGAATCCGATCATGACAGTAGACAGCTCAAACAGATATGGCCTTGTGACTTCGTTCCTCAGCAAGTTTTACAAGACAGGGATAGGGCAGGATGAGAGAGAGCCACTGCATACAGTGACAACATCAGCCGGACATTTTGGAGAGGTCAGAGCATTCCTGATTAAATACTACGGAGAGGGTACAGGCCAAGATATAGAACAGCCGCTTGATACAGTGACATCAAGAGACCGGTTCGGCCTTGTAACAATCCAAGGTGTTGAGTATCAGATAGTGGACATTGGTCTCAGAATGCTTGAGCCAAAGGAGCTATATGGATGCCAGGGGTTCCCAGATGATTACATCATAGATCATGACAGCACAGGTAAGACATATTCAAGAAGCGAACAGGTTAAGAGATGTGGAAATGCAGTTTGTCCACCTATACCGGCGGCGATGGTGAGGTCGAATCTTCCGGAGCTTTGTGTAAGGAAGAGGATGCCAAACATGAGGATAGGTGAAGAAGAGAATGGACAGTTATGTTTTGTATAGAGGAGGCTTTTAGTGAACGATTTAAAGATATATGAAAATAAAGAATTTGGAGAGATAAGAACAGTGAATATAGATGGCGAGCCTTGGTTTGTGGGAGTGGACATAGCGACAGCTCTTGGTTATAGCAATACACGAGACGCTATAGCAAAACACATTGATAACGAGGACAAAGCTACCGTCGCAATTCACGACGGCAGGCAAAAAAGAAATATAACAGCAATCAACGAAAGCGGATTATACAGCCTCATCCTATCCAGCGAGCTCCCATCAGCGAAAGCATTTAAGCGCTGGGTGACAAGCGAGGTGCTTCCATCCATCCGAAAGAACGGCGGGTACATAGTCGGACAGGATACCATGACGGACGATGAACTGATGGCCAGAGCCTTGCAGGTGGCTCAGAACAAGATACAGGAGAGAGACAAGCAGATTGAGACCATGAAACCTAAGGCTATATTTGCTGATGCAGTAGCTGCAAGCCATACATCGATATTGGTCGGAGAACTTGCCAAGATATTGAAACAGAATGGTGTCAATATTGGACAGAACAGACTGTATGAGTGGCTGAGAGAAAATGGATATTTGATCAGGGGCAATAAAAGAACGGATAGAAACGCACCAACTCAGAGAAGCATGGATATGGGATTATTCGAGGTAAAAATCAGCACTGTTGTTAATTCTGATGGATCTGTCAGGGAGACTAGAACAACAAAGGTAACAGGCAAAGGACAGCAGTATTTCATCAATAAGTTCCTGACCGAGTAAAAGGAGAATGAGCATGACGGATTTTGAAATAGACGCAATATACAACACCATCTGCCGACCGGGGCAGGTGGTGAGGATCCTCACAAAAGGTGGGAAAGAGGAGAATGTCCCGGTGAGAGTTTGGAAGCGCTGGACATTCATCAAGGTATATAAGCACCATGTACTGATGCAGAGCGAAAAAGGCTACCATGAGAGCTTCAGCAACACAGACATAAGAGAGAGGATCAGGAAGGGGGAAATACGATGGAGATAGTACCAGAGAGAGCAGGAGGCTGCGAAAACTGCAAATACAGAGCCATGGACGAGACACAGGAGCCATGCGCACACTGTACCAAGAATGCGACGGATAACTATGAGCCGATGACCAACGGCGATTACATCCGGTCACTCAGTGATGCGGATCTTGCGCAGATAATCATGTGTCCGAATGAGATAGGGTTTGATGGCAATAAATGCACAGGGCATTGTTGTGAGTGTACCCGCAGATGGCTTGAGGCGGAAAGGAAGGTTGAGGAGTAGGATGTGTTATTGGAATGAAGAAAATTTTTTTGAACCAGGAGAGTTTGACGAGAAAATCGAAGAGTTAAAGAATGAGCTTAGAGAATCGGTAAAAAAAGAAATTAATGATGAAATTGAGAAACTTCGCAAAGAAAATAAGGAGTTGCAGGACATTAAGAAAAACTTCGAGTCAGTGAAGAAAGACTTTGAGAGAAAGAAAGATGAGTGCGACAGGGCGATACGGAATGCTGAAAGCAAAGCCAAGCAAGCCAGGTTGAAAGAGTTAATGGAATATTTTAAGGTTACTCTTTGGTCAGTAGATGGGGACTACTGGTACAAAAAGAAATGCGATAAGTGCGATAAATACAGAAGAATCCAGGTAACATTGCCATCCGGAAAGATTGTGGATGATGAGTGTAGCTGCAGAGTAAGCAAAATGGTGTACTTTCCAAAAGAGAATGCGTTGTACGAATTATGCGAGAGAGACAGAAAAACCATGGCATGGTACAGGGAAAAAGGGAACACGGGAAAAGAGTATTTTGTCGCAGATACCTGCTCTGAATATGCGAAGGTGGTAGTAGATCACAATAAGGATTTCAAAGAAATAGAGGGAGAAGAATTGAGGAAAGTAAAAGTATTCTTCACAACGAAGGAAGAGTGTCAGGCATTTTGTGATTATTTAAACAGGGACTCTGAGGTTTTTGGATACGATTACGACATAAATGGAAAGTTGTTAAGGGAGGTTGAGGAGTAATGAGGTTAATTAGTCAGAAAGGATGGGGCTATATAGATGTTAAGTATGAAAATGGAACTATCACTATGCATTATAAGAGTGAAGGAACAAGAATAATATACAGTTGTGATAACAATTCAGAAAAATCCACAATTATGGCTGAATATAGTTCTATGGAAAAGGCAGAAAAGGTACTGGAAGATATGACGAAGATGTACGGAAGTTACATATCGTGTAATGGTGGCCCTGGAATCCTACAGGGTAGTGGATATCAACAGGCATTCTGTTTCACACCACCGAAGGTGTTCCGGTTTCCGGCAAATGATGAAGTGGAGGTGTAAGGATGGCACAGATTCCAAATGAGATCAAACAGGATCCGAACTGGGCAAGAGCCGTGGCAATCTCAAAACAGTATGCTGTAAGCACATACCCAGCTACCTGGGTATTGAACTTTATAAACGAATGGAACACGGCTGTGGCAAGGCTGAGAAGATAGGAGTGTGGGAATATGGAAGAGAGAGAAGCAATAGCCAAATTAAAGGAAACAACAGATTATAGATATTCACATTATGCCTATGTGAATGATACCGGAAAGGCATTTGATATGGCGATAAAGACACTTGAGAAACAAGGACTAGAGAAACGTAAGTCAGAGAAATCAATGAGAATTGAGGCAAAAAAACTTATTGAGGAGCATCCAACAGTCTACGATGTGGACAAGGTTGTGGAGCAGTTGGAAACAGAGGGTAGCAAAATAGAAATACAGTACGAAAACAACTACGAAAAAGGGCTATTAGATGGGATTGGGAAAGCAATCGAAATTGTAAAGGAAGGTGGAACAGATGGAAGATAGATATTTATTCAAAGCAAAGAGAGCCGATAACGGAGAATGGGTAATTGGCAATCTAATTACAAATGTGTTCTTTAGATTAGGTCAAAGCATTCCATACATTTTATGCCCAGATAAAGCAGAATATGATTGCTTTGAGGATTTTACAGAGGAAAATGGAATTTTTGAAGTGCGACCAGATACAATCTGTCAATGTACCGGCTTAAGGGACAAGAACGGCAAGCTGATATGGGAAGGTGACATTATTTTGTTCCAACGAGATAATGATGATTGTCCATTCCCGGATAAAGATACAAAGAAAAGACTTGGAAAAGTATTTTATAAAGATTTTAGGACAACTTTTGCTATCGAAATGGGAAAGAGTGGAAGTGGGTCTTTGAATGATGATTTATGGAAATATGTTCAAAACGGAAATCGAGTTGAAGTTATTGGCAACATATTTGATAATCCAGAATTGATAAAGGAGAGGTGATACATAATGGCATATGCAGGCAAATGCGATAGATGCGGCGGGTTCTATGACCTGCCGTTTGAACACGGCGCGCCGATAAGGGCAAGGATGGTTGATGTGTTCGATGATCCAGTAGAGACAAAGGATCTATGCCCAGACTGTCTGGAAGAACTACGAGATTTCCTTGATGGGGCACAGCTCAATGATCCGCTTGAAGAAAGACAGATAGGGTTTAAGACACAGGCAGATCCATATAATCACTTGATGAAAAGATTTACCCGGAAGGAGTGAGAGTATGGCGAAATCAGATAGGAAACTACACGAAGCAAGAATGGCGGGGGCTGCATGGCTGATGGATGTCATCAAGACACAGGGCATGGAAGCAGCAGAGAAAGAACTCAAGGTCAGAGGAGCCATGTTTGTTCCGCTTGAGGTCAACCAGAAGCAGCTTGACGAAGCTGTGTATAAAATCAAACTGAATACAATAGATTGTATTTTGATAATGAGTTGCATGGTACTTCGAGATGAATTTGATTTTGGACAGAAGAGGCTTGAGAGATTCTGCGAAAGATTTAATTTAAAGACTGATGCGCTGTGTGATGAAGAAATTATCTGGGATGATCTGATACAGACACTAAAGGAAGAAACAGGCTTGGATTTCACCATCCGGGAGAACAAGTAGGAGGTGAGGCGGTGAAAGCGAAAGAGTATCTAAATCAGGTCAAAATGCTTGAGGATTACATGGACAGGTTAAGCAATGAATATTTCAAGATGAAAGAACTTGCAATGAATCCGGGGGGATTTGACTATTCAAAGGAAAGGGTACAGTCCAGTGCCGTGGCAGATACTATGAGTCGTACAGTTGGCAGATATGTTGACCTTGAAACTGAGATGAATGAATGCAGAAAAACATTTGAAGATTTCCGGAATAAAGCAGTTCACCAGATGTGTCAGTTGCGTAATACGAAGTATACGGAGATATTGTATCAGAAGTACATAAACTATAAGTCATTAAAGGATATTGCAGAGGAGATGGAATATTCATACGACTGGGTAAGACATGCTCATGGCTGGGCTCTGCAGGAGTTCCAGCGAACATGGGGCGATTATCTAAAATCTGACACATTTATAGCACACTAAAAGCATTGTGCAAACACATGGTTGTGCTGTAAGATAGACCATGAAATATTGATTCATAAGGGACATGACTGTTTGCCATTTCGGTTGTGTCCCTTTTCTTATGCCCAGTGGTTGTAAACCTCCCCTTGTGAAAGGTGAACGCTGATCTCTCCCCACTGGGCTATTTTGTTTGAGGTATGAGATATGAGTAAGATTAAAAGATTCGAGGTTGTGAGGCCTGAATATAGTTTTGAATATATACATCCGATATTTGGCAGATTGGCTTTACCAATAGCCATGATAAAGGTGATGGTTAAGTGCACTAAGATATACAAGCTTCAGCCGACTATAAAGTTGGGTGGGGAAGTAAAGAATGTAAGTAAACCGCTGTACAAGATTGTGATTCCGAAGAGAGTGAGAAAGTAACAGAAAGAAGGTGTGACATTATGGCTAAACTTACAGCTAAACAGCAGAGATTCTGTGATGAATACTTGATTGACCTTAATGCCACACAGGCAGCTATAAGGGCGGGGTATTCACCGAAAACAGCCGCACAAGCAGCAGCAAGGTTGTTAACAAATGTTAAGGTGCAGGAATATATAGCAAAACGCATGGCAGAAAAAGAAAAAGCGTTGATTGCCGATCAAGATGAGGTGTTAAAGTATCTCACAGCAACCATGAGACGAGAAAAGAAAGAATGCATTGTTGTAACGACCAGCGAAGAACGTTCGATGTATGCTCCAGATGATAACGGCACAATGAGAAAACAGACAGTCAAGAAAGAGACGCCACAGATCGTGGAGATACCGGCAAGGCTGTCGGATGCCAATAAGGCAGCGGAGCTCCTTGGTAAAGCATATGGCTTATATACCGAGAAAGTGGAGGCTGATGTAGATATGGACCTCAACATCAACATCGACTACGGCGATGATGACGATACCGGCGGTGGTGGTGCTGATTGAATGTTGAAGTAAAAGCAAACCCGGGATTCAAAGAAGTAGATCGAAGCAAAAAACGATATATCGTGATGAAAGGCTCTGCCGGATCTGGGAAGAGTGTTGATACGGCGCAGAATTACATACTGAGGCTGATGCAGGACAAGGGCAGAAACCTTGTTGCACTGCGAAAATCTGATATTACCAACCGAGACAGTACATTCGCCGAACTGACCGGATCTCTTTACAAGATATTTGGAGATAAGGTCGATAATTATTGGAAAATCAACAAAAGTCCTCTGAGTCTCACATGTAAAAGTAATGGAAACCAGATCATTTTCCGTGGTATGAATGATGACAGGCAGCGTGAAAAGCTGAAATCAATCACATTCCCAAGGGGAAAGCTCACGGACGTATGGCTTGAAGAAGCAACAGAGTTTACACAGGCAGATCTGGAAATTATAGATGATAGATTACGTGGAGAGCTGCCACCAGGACAGTTTTACCAGATAAGAATGACCTTCAATCCAGTAAATAAGAATCACTGGATAAAGAAGGTCTTTTTTGATAGATATGATCCGGATGTGCTGACACACCACAGTACATACCTGGGGAATCGTTTCATAGATGCGGCATATCACCGCCGTATGGAGCGTAGGAAAGAAGTTGACCCTGAGGGGTATCAGATATATGGGCTTGGTGAATGGGGCGAGATAGGCGGTCTCATCCTACACAATTGGGAAGTCGCTGAGGTATCTCAGAACCTTAATGACTATGACGATATAGCAATAGGACAAGACTTTGGGTTTAACCATGCCAATGCCATCCTTCTCTTGGGTATCAAGGATGACAACATATACATCATAGATGAGATATATGAGCATGAAAAAGATATTTCCGAGCTTATCCCATTGGCCATTAAGCATGCAATACCGACTAATAGGACAATGTGGTGTGATTCGGCAAATCCAGATGATATAAAGATGTGGCGGAATGCTGGATATAGAGCGCAGGGAGTGGACAAAGGTGGTTCACAAGGATCTGTGATTGCACAGATCAATTGGTTAAAAGGTGTTGTAGATAAAACACACGCAGTACGCAGAAGGATATATGTAGCCCCTCATTGTGTAAATACGATCAAGGAGCTACAACAGTGGAAATGGAAGAAAGATGAAAAGACAGGCGAATATCTGGATGTACCTGTACCAATCATGGATGATGCGATGGCCGCACTCAGATATGGTATAGAGGGATGGAGAAAACAATTCATAGTCAGATCAAGAAGAAGACCTAGAGGCCTGTAGAAAGGATAAGCAATGGCAATATACATAGATCCGGCAATGGTGCCGGACTTAGACAACATAGATTCAAAAGTATTCAAATATCTCATACAGAAACATAAGAGACAGCTTGCCAGATGGGCGAAGTGTAAGGATTACTATGAGGGCAGACATAAGATTCTGGCAAAAAAAGCTGATGACGATGAGGACACAGTAAAGCTCATTGTGAATTATACAAAGTATGTGGTCGATATTGGCCTTGGATATTATCTTGGCGAACCAGTCAAGTACAACAGCGACAAAGCAGATAAAGCGGACAAAAAACGCAAGGAGCTTGAAGGCGGTGTGAAAGCCTCCATCAAGAATGGAAGCGTACAGTTGTATGATCCTGACTTGTCACAGAAACTTGATATAAGCCGCATACAGGACGTATACGACAACGAAACTATATCAGAGATAGATTCCAAGATAGGCAAGGCTATAGGCATATATGGCGAAGCCTATGAACAGTTATATGCCAACAGTGCTGAAAATCCAGAGCCACGAAGTACAGTAGTGAGTCCTATGAACTGTATCATGGTTCGTGACAATACAGTGGAGCACAATAAACTGTTCGCAATCATCTATGAGATCCAGGAAGATCTGGACGAATCAAAGTATTATTCGGTCACTGTATGTAATGACCACAATACCAAAGAATACAGAAGCCGTGATCTTGATAATTTTGAGTTCTATTTTGTTGAGGGCAGCGAACAGGAGCATTACTTTGGCGAAGTAAATGTTGTGGAGTACCAGAATAATGATGAGCGGCAGGGAGACTTTGAACAGATCATATCTATGCAGGATGCTCTTAATGAGCTCTTTAGCGATCGTGTGACGGACAAGAAGAAGTTCGTCAATTCGATACTTGCCATGTTTGGTATGACGCTGGCTGATGACGATGATAAAGCGGTTGCAAAGCTCAAGAAAGATCGTTTTATAGATGGACTGCCACATGACGGAAAGATAGAGTACATTCAGAAGACGTTTGATGAGAATAGCGTGTCTGTGCTCTGTAAGGATATTATCCGTGAGATACACAAGATGACCCTTACAGTTGATATGACAGATGAGAACTTTGCAGGAAACAGCTCAGGACAGGCCCTCATGCTCAAGTTGATGGTTATGAATATGCTTGTGAAGAACAAGATGAGGAGCCTTGAGAAAGGGCTCAAGAAGAGATTCGAGATGTACAACCACTGGCTTAATGTCAAGGGTGAAATGTCTCTCATAGACAAGAAAGAGCTTGATGTTGTATTCACAGTTGCAATGCCAATAGATAAGCCAACAATCATCAATATGGTAACTCAGCTCAGGGGCATAGTGGATGATAAGACATTATTGTCACAGCTTTGGTTCATCAAGGATGTTGATGAGGTCATGGAAGCTGTTAAGAGACAGAAAGCCGAAGAACAGCAGCAGTATCTTGCAACCTTTGGCAACCGACAGGCAAAAGACATGGAGACACCTATCAAGGATGATGAAGAAAAGGATCCTGAGAAAGAGTAGGTGATCTATGAGCGACAACAACTATTGGGAGAAGAGAGCTGTAGATCTTGAGAAGCTCTCCCAGGACAGAGCCGATGTTGATATTATGCATGTAAACAAGCTCTTTGATGGCGCTGTGGATATCGTAGAGAAGCAGATAGAGGAGATATTTGGTAAGTATGCACGTGATTCAGGAATAAGCCAGGATGCTGCCTTGAGGCTTCTTAATGAAAAACAGACGGAGACTATGCGCCGCAATCTTATGATCACACTTGCACAGTGTCAGGAGGAGATAGCCAGGCAGGCTATACTTGCAAGGCTCAATGCTCCGGCTTATGCGGCTCGGATATCACGTCTTGAGGCACTAAAGGATTTGATACATGCACAGGCATATAAAGTTGGCTCTGCGGCTCATTACAGGCTCACAGACAGGCTTATAGATACATATGAGCAGAGCTACTACAGGAGCATATACGACCAGCAGAGAAGAACAGAGACAGGCTTTGATTTTACAAAACTGGCGGACAGGGATGTACAGGCGGCCATAGCCACCAACTGGGCGGGCTCCAATTATTCTGACCGAATATGGAAGAATACAAAGAAGCTGGCACAGAGCCTTGAAGAGGTCATTACACAGGGGCTTATGACAGGGCAGAGTATCAGAGATATGGAGCTGGCACTTGAGGCAAGGGTAGTAAGCGAAAGATATAAGATAAATCGTATTATCCGCACAGAGGTGAATCACTGTTGTAATCAGGGCACCTTGATGTCATATAAGGCGGCAGGAACCAGACGATACATCTTCCTTGCTACACTTGATATGAGAACATCATCTATATGCCGGAGCTTAGATAAAGATGTATTCTTCGTTTCCAAAGCAGAGGTAGGTGTAAACTTTCCTCCGATGCATCCCAACTGCAGATCAACAACCATGGCATATCCTGAGGATGGAATTTTTCCAAAAGAGAGAATTGCAAGGGATCCGGAGACCAACAAGAACATTCATGTACCATTTGATATGAGTTATGCACAGTGGTACAGGAAGTATGTGTTGGAGAAGAAAGATGTTGATAATACAAAAAATGGTGATAATATAAGAGATATAATGTTTAAAGCGTCAAAGTCGGATGTAAACATTATTCGAGATGAAAAAGCTGTTGTTGACGCATACTCACAGTTGCCAGATAAAGTGCAGAAAGCAATGGCTGATGTAACCTTTAATATGGGGCAGAATGGCAGTAGTTGTGATGTAAAAAAAGGCATTATCAACATTGCCAAAGGCGCTGAGAAAGAGGATATAGATCATGAATTTGGACGCCTGATAGAAGAACGCATGATGGATCCTAAAATTGTGGAAAAGTATAAGAAATACTTAACTGAGGGATTAAGCGATGCAGATATTACTTCGGAAATATATGAAAATGATTCAGGTGAAAAATTCAATATTTATATATTGCATGGTGATAAGTTTATAAGCGAATATCAAGGTAGATTATATATTGATAGCGTAACTGAGGCTATCACCCCAGATGGTAATTTAAATACAGAATTTATGTGGGAGGCTATTTCAGAGCTTTTCAGAGTGTATCAAAAGGACAAAACAATGCTCAATGAGTACGAGATCAAATTGATAGAGGAGGCGTTAAGATGACTTTAAAAGAAGAGTTTTTAAGTATTACATCATATGAGGAATATGATAAGCAGAGAGAAAAATTTAGGTCATTGCCTAGAGATTCGGAGGTTAGAGCACATTTGGACAAACTGTATGGTCCAGGATACGTAGGCGGAGATATAGCCAATGGAGTTATAGAAGAACTATATAAGCCCGGAAAAAGGCATATAGGAGAAGAGTAGAAAAGAATGCTAGATGTGATTACAAGCACTGTACAGAGATGTATGGTGCTTTTTTAATGCATAAAATAGGAGGATAAGTAATGATAGTAACAGGAATGAAACACTTTGAGAATGTATGTCGCAAGAAGTTGACTGAATGGTATCGTAAGAATCACCCAGATATACAGATAGATGAGGGCGACATATATATTGTCTGGTCATGCAAGACATTACAGAATTATAAATGCCTTGCGTCAACAAATATCAGTGGTGATGGGATATATGCTGAGTATACCTACAATGGCAATAAACAGGAACTGTATGAGGATGTATACCATAAGTTGACAAATACGTGTTATACAGAGGAATAAGAACAGAATAGTAGCTAATTTAGATCATGGTAAAAACATGGTCTTTTTTATTGTCAAGGAAAAGACATTAAAACCTCAACAGCAAGGCATGAACTTGCTGGGGACATATCAATAGACTACTGGCAGGCATGAACTGACAGGCACAAGAAAGGAATGTATAAGCTATGGATGAAACACAGCAGACAACACAGACACAGGCACAGATTGGTGAGGCAACAACACAGCCTGGTACACAGACACAGGGAGCACAGCAGAACCAGGCAACAAGCACAGCATCACTTGAAGATGTGCTTAAGACTATGACAGTCGAGGAGATTCTGGCAAGACCAGAGTTCAAAAAGGCTGTTCAGTCAGCTTCGGACGCAAGAGTCACACAGGCACTTGCTACAGCCAAGGAGAAGTGGGACAAGGAAGCTATTGAAAACCTTGACGAGGCTAAGAAGCTGGAGAAGATGACAGCGGAGCAGAGAGCAAAATATCAGTTTGATAAGGATAAGGCCGCCTTTGACGCTGAGAAGAAAGCATTTGAGAGACAGCAGCTTGTACTTGCGACAGGCAAGGAGCTGATCAAGAGAGGGCTTGATGCTTCATTTGCTGATGTTCTGACAGGCGACACAGCAGAAGAGACAGCGGATAAGATTGATAAGTTTGAAGCATCTTTCAGAACAGCCGTTGCGGATTCTGTAAGCGACAAAATGAGAGGCACAGCACCAAGGGATAAGACCCAGGGCACGACAATAACCATGGATAGCATTAAGTCTATGAGTGCCGAGGAGATCAATGCACACTGGGATGAGGTGCAGAATGTGCTCAAGCAGAACAAGTAAGAAAGGACGATGAAATATGTCAGTTAAGAATTTTATTCCACAGATATGGAGTGCAAGACTTCTTGCACATCTTGACAAGATCCATGTATATGCAGGACTTGTCAACAGAGATTATGAGGGTGAGATCAAGCAGTTTGGTGATACTGTAAAGATCAACCAGATCGGAGATATCACGATCAAGAAGTATACAGGAGCGGCTATCGATGCTCCAGATGATCTTACAGGTGAGCAGGACACACTTACTATTGATCAGGCTAATTACTTCAATTTTGCCATCAAGGATGTGGACAATGCGCAGACCAACCCTAAGCTGATGAACGAGGCTATGGCAAGAGCCGCATATGGTCTGAATGATACGGTTGATTCACTGCTTGCAGGAATCATGGTAGCCGGTGCCGCTGGAGCAATCGGAAGTGATGAGTCGCCATTTGTTCCGACTAAGGATGATGCATATGACTTGCTTGTAGATCTTGGAACAGAACTCACAGAGAAGAATGTTCCACTTTTAGGCCGTTGGGTAGTTGTGCCACCATTCTATCATGGACTTCTCCAGAAGGATTCAAGATTCGTTGGCAATGGTACAGATGTAAACATGGCAATCCTTCAGGGCGGACACATCGGAGCTGCTGCAGGCTTCCAGATCTATGTATCAAACAATGTACCAAACACAGATGGTGCAAAGTACAAGATACTTGCCGGTACAAATGCCGGTGCTTCATTCGCTGAGCAGATCACTGAGACAGAGGGCTACAGACCAGAGAGCAACTTCTCAGATGCTGTCAAGGGACTTCACCTCTGTGGTGTCAAGGTACTCCAGAAGAATGCACTTGCAACTCTCACAGTGAACAGGAAGTAGGAGGGCAGATATGGCTATTATAAAGAATATTATCACAGGACACAGCTTCACTTGCCGGAATGAGCGTGTTGTAGAGCATTGCCGCAAGGACATAAAGACCTTTGTTATAGAGGATGAACCTGTCATTGCGGCGTCGGCAGAGGAAGAGCCGGTGGAGGATGCGAAAGCAGAAGAAGAAGAGTCGGTGGAGGAAGAGGTAAAGCCTCAGAAGAAAACAAAGGTAACCACAAAGACAGCCACAAAGACAGCCACAAAGGCGACCGACTGAGAGGTGATACATGATGGATTCACTGGCAAGGCTTAAGAGGAAGATAGGCTCTGATAAGGATATAAGCGATGAGATCCTTACCGATTATCTGGAAGAGGCGAAGGATGAGATAGTTCTGTTTCTGAATGTGAAGCAGTTCGATGAAGCCTTTGCCTCAAAGGCGGTCGAGATCGCAGCTATACTCTATGAGAGAGACCAGGCTGACAAGCATATAAAGTCTGAGAGCTACTCAGAGGGCGTTGTGTCCGAGAATACAACATATCTCACAGGAGAGAGCTTTGATACACAGGTTGATAAGGTCCTGGACAGCCTCAAGAGATACAGGAGGGTATATGTCAAGCATAAGAAGAAAGATAGCACAGAAGAGACAGAATAGCGGGATATATCGCAGTTATGTTGAAGAGGATGAGTATGGACATGAATCATATGGATATGAGACAGATCCATCAGGAATCCTTGAGAGGATTCTGTGGAGTCCTATATCTTCAGAGGTTGAGGTAGCTGAGTATGGTGAGCGTGTTAACGAGATGCTTCAGGGATGTGTTTTCGATGACTCCATCAGTCTGAAAGAAAAAGACAGGGTGAAGGTGGGCGATAACATGTACAACGTGGAATCCATCAAGCCTTATCCCTCTTATCGCCTTGTCATCATAGAAAGGGTGAAGTAGATATGCCTATTGAAATCAAAGGACTGGATACGCTCATAAGTGCCCTGGATAAACTTTCTAATGGGATTGATGGCAATGTAAAACAGATTGTGGAACAGGAAGCCGACCGCATAGCAGGAGAAGCCAGAGCGCTTGCGCCTGTTGATGGTGGATATCTCAGAGAGAAGATACAGACAAGGGTTACCGAGACAGAGGATAAGATTGTTGGTGAGGTATACAACAATGCGAGCTATGCAGCATATGTGGAGTTTGGCACAGGACCTGTTGGACAGGCGGCAGGCCTTAAGATTGAGGGAATAGACCTCAGATACAGGCAGACACCATGGATGATACCTGTTGACAAGATAGATAAGGCTCAGGCTGAAAAATATCACTTCATCCCGATAAAGAAGGATGGTGAGGTTATAGGATATTTAACCAGAGGACAGGCACCACAGCCATACCTCTATCCGGCTATGAAGAACAATGAGGAACACATAGTAGAAAGGCTGAAATCAGCGGTAAGAATGGAGAGCAAGATCACTAGATGATAGATGCAAGAAAACAGATCAAGGAGTTGCTTGAAAGCATAGAGTATAACGAATTAAAGGTTAATCATGGATATCCAAAGTCTATAAGTTATGTTCCGTTGGTTACATTTATTCAGATAGCAAATACTGGCACAGGGATGCACAGCGTTGTTGAAAATTTGGGCTTTCAGATAGATATATGGAGCCGAACCTTTAAGGAATGCATATCCATCATGCTGATGGTTGATGAGAAGATGGTGGATCTTGGATTCAACAGGGACTACGAAAGCCCGGATGACGATGGAGATAATGTTGATGCCAGCGGATATTGCAGAAAGACTCTCAGATATAGCAGCAAAGTAGACACAAGAACAAACAGGCTTATTTCATAGAAAGGATGGTATAAAACAATGGCAGATACACCAAAGCAGGGACTTGCCTCAATAGGTCTTGATATCAAGATAGGCAAGACAGCCCTTAATTATGCAACAAAGATAGGAGACATTGGAGGAACACCTTCATCACTTGATGCTACATGCTTCAAGGATAAGTCAAAGAAAAGTGTTCCAGGTGTGCAGGAGAACGATAGCTGGGAGGTAGAGTATCTCTATGACAATGGAGCAGCAACCTCAGACTATCGTATACTCAAGGGCCTTGAGGATGCTGGGGCTATAGTTGATGTTGAGGTCACATTCCCTGACAAGACAGTATTCAAGAATAAGGGATATGTTACAACGACAGTTACCGGTGCCGAGGTCAACAACCTCATTAAGGCAAAGGCAGTTGTAAACCTTCAGGGTGAGTGGGAGGTTACGGATCCGGTAGAAGCATAATCCATTTTTGTAATACAACAATATGAAATAATACATCACAGGCAGGGGGCATGGTCTCCCTGCCTTTTTAGGAGGTAAAGCAGATATGCAGACATTGGAAATCAAACTCAAGGTAGATGGAGCAGAGAAGAAGTTTCACTTGAGACTTACAGCAGGTGGTCAGAAGATTCTCAAGGAGAAGTACGAAGAGAACATGCTGGCAACTCTTATGGGTGCAGTAGATGATATAGACAGAGCGGTTGATATTCTTGGCATAGCTCTGGGTTACAAGGACAATGACAACGAGATCACAGATGGAGAGGAGTTTTACGATCTGCTTGTTGAGAACGGCAGAAGCGGAGCTGAGGACTTTGCAAAGGTTCTCACAGATATTGCAGTTAATTCCGGAATTATCAAGAAGGATCAGGCAAATAGTGTTGTAAACAGTATCAATACAACATATAAGACTATGTTTGACAGCCTTGAGGAAAGAGTAGAGAAGCTGCAGAAGGATAGTGGACAGACCCCAACGGCGGGCGATTCCGAAGATAAGTCAGACAGCACTCCCTTATGATATAGATAGGCTTCTCTTTGAAGCAAGGATAGCCGGTGTGGGCTTCTTTGAAGCCTTGGATTATACCTGGGGTGAGCTTGTTGAAATGATAAAGGTTTACAACGAGCGGGAACGTAGGAAGCATCAGCATGAGGCTAATATAGCATTCAGACAGGCAGAGCTCATATCCATGTGGGTATGGAAGAATGATGGAGATATAAATGTATCAGATATATTCCCATACTGGAACGAGGAAGAAAAGATACAGGCAGAGCTTGAGAAGTACAAGGCAATAATGTACAGGCATGTGGATAAGAGCAAAAAATAAATCATGAAGAAATACGAAAAGGAAGGAGGTGGGACAGAATATGACAATAGAGGAGATATCCGTCAAGTTTACTGCTGACACCAATGCGCTGAAGAAAGCTCTTTCAGATATTACCGAAACTCTCAAGGGAACTGAAGCACAGACCATGGACATAGCAAGTGCCTTGGATGAGATAACGCAGCCTATCAAGGATATGTCAAAAGACCTCAGGACGCTCACAGAGCAGAGCGCTGCATATAACAAGCAGATGTCAGAGGTTACGAAGACTGTTAGCGGAACAGGCAAGGCGGTTGGTGAGATAAATTCCAAGATGCAGACTGTATCAAAGCAGAGCACTGCTGAAACGGCCAAAATAACGACCGGATGGAAAAAAGTCAAAGAAACTATGCAGGATGTATTCAATTCAAGGCAAACAGCTAATTGGGGTGGGAATACAAACAATGGCGGTGAGACGAGATCGTATAAGGTTTCGAGCAATCCCGGTGATGCAACACAGGAAAAGACACAGAAAGCTCTTGATGCGGAACAGGCCAAGCTCCAGAAGTTGCAGAATACCCTCAATGGCTACAGGATAAAGCTGGACGCAGTGAATCAGAAGTACGATATACAGAATCAGAAGGTTCAGAAAACCAGTAATGATATACAGGCACAGCAAACAAGACTTGATGGTTTAAAAAGAGATTATGAGGCGATGTCCTCAATAATGTCTGAGCTGAATATTGACGACAGCATAAATGCAGAGATGGTCAGACTCAAGACTACACTTGATGAAAATAAAATATCAGCCAACGAGTTATTCAATGCCATGGAGAGACTCAAGCAGTCTCCTTATGACATCATAGATGTTGGTAATTCGTTCATGTCCATGGAAGATATGACTAAAAAGATGAATGAACTGGATACATCAAGTGAACAGGCATGGGGAAGACTTGAGAAGTTGGAAACAGCCATGGAAGGAGTCAGTGCCGAAAGCAGAAACTTTGGAAGCACACAGGGGCTTCAGAGAATGAACTCTATTATTACTCAGCAGGAGAATAAACTGAGATCACTTCAGAACGCATATAGTACGGCATCGACACAGTCAGCAAGTTTAAGCGGTAAGCAGGAAATGCTTCAGGCAAATATGCAGCAGACAAGGGATTCTATACAGCAGGCACAGGAACGCATATCACAGCTCAGTGCCGCTTTGCAGAATACATCTCAGAATACATCTACTGGCTTCTTTGGCAGACTTGCATCTACTGTCAAGAACGTTGGTAATGCTACTGCATCGCTGATTCACAGATTCCAGAATGGCGTGTCCCACATAAGGAATTTTGGAACTGCGGCGGGCAATGCCGGGCGCAGGCTGTTCTCACTTTATGAGAATACAACACTGATAGGAAGAGGATTATCATCACTTAAAGATAAGCTGTCAGGATTAAGCTCTAAGTTTACACAGACCGCCAGAATGGTGAAGTCTATGGTGCTCTCAATGCTGTTCATGCAGCTTATGAGTGGCATGGGTGAAACCTTGCAGAGCTTTGCAAAGCAGTCGGCTGTCGTGAACAATGATCTGTCACTGTTGGCATCCTCATTTACCTACTTAAAGAGCAGCATATTATCAGCATTTCAGCCCCTACTCAGCTATATAACACCAATACTTACAAGTATAGTGAACACTGTGGCTGATGCATTTAACAAGCTGGCTGAGTTCTTTGCATACCTTACAGGTCAAACAACATTTGAAAAGGCTGTATATACTCAGAAAGATTATTCGGCAAGCCTTGACCAGTCGGCGGCAAGTGCAAAGGAACTGCAGAATGTGCTGCTGGGGTTTGACGAGATCACCAAGCTGGATGATAACAGTGGAAGCTCCGGAAGCGGCAGCTCCGGAAACGGACTGAATACAGGCAACTGGAAAACCACAAAGGTTGATATATCAAGCAGCCTTGCAGATTCTATCAAGAGTGGCAACTGGGAAGCTGTTGGAAAGGCCCTTGGAGACAAGATAAACAGTGCTTTAGGATCTATTGATTGGAGCAGTGTCCAGAAGAAGTGCAACAGCATAGCCGAGAAGATAGCCGACTTTTTAAATGGAGCAGTTGAGGAGACAGACTGGAATCTTGTAGGATCCACACTTGGTAATGGAATCAACACAATTCTGGGAGCAATCAATACATTCCAGAAGAAGTTTGATTTTAAGAAGTGGGGAGAGTCCCTTGCGGAAACACTAAACAGCACGCTGTCCACTACAGATTGGTCGCTGGCTGGAGATACGCTTGGTACAGCGGTTCAGAATGTCATAGATACAGGCTTTGGCTTTGCCAAGACGTTTGATTGGAAGAAAGCCGGGGAGAGTGCAAGCAAGACAGTTAATAACTTCTTTGGAGCGATAGACTTTAAGGAGGGTGGTAAGACCTTCGGTGAGGGTGTAAAGGGTGTACTGAACAGTATATCGACATTCTTCGATGAAGTGGACTGGGATTCTATTGGTACAGATCTTGTCGATGCAATAACATCGGTAGACTGGATAGGAATCATTACAGGTGCTATCAAGGCTGTCATCAGTGTTGCAGGCGCATTTTACAAATTGGTACTTGCTATCTGGGATGCTATTATCAATCAGATCAAGAGCACAGACTGGTCAGATCAGGCACAGAAGATATGGGAAGGTATCAAAGATGTATGGGCTAAACTCAAGGATACAGCACTTGAGGTTGGTCTCAAGTTGAAGAATACTTTGTCAGATATTTGGGAATCGATAAAGAGCCTGTGGGGAGACTCAGAAAACAAGTCACTGCCTATAGCTGCAAAGTTGTCAGCGGCGCTTGATGAGGAAACTGTTGGTAAGATAAAAGACTGGGCAACAGATAAGCTGCAGGACTGGAAAGATAAAACCGCTATATTGACTGCCACTGTAGCAACTACACCAGCGGCTATAAGACAATGGTGGAAGGACAGGGCGGATCAGTGGAAGGATAAGATATCAAAGTTTAGCGTTAATTCCGTGACAACGATTCAGAACATAAAAACGTGGTGGAACAATAGATCGGCACAGTGGAAAAATAAGATATCAAAGTTTAGCGTTAATTCCGTGACAACGATTCAGAGCATAAAAACGTGGTGGAACAATAGATCGGCACAGTGGAAGAATAAGACTGTAAGGTTCACAATCGTAGCAGCTACTTCTGCGCAGGCACTAAAAAACGGTTTCAGATCAGCCATAAATACGGTTATTGGATGGATAAATACTTACATTATCGACAATCTTAACAAGCTGAGTTGGAAGATTAATCCTATCCGTTATTATGATATTATTCACGGAAAATATAAGACATTATTCGATGGAACTACAATTGGTTTTAATGTTGGACATATATCCACATTTGCGACTGGCGGTTTCCCGGAGGACGGCTTGTTCATGGCGAACCACGGAGAGCTTGTTGGTAAGTTCAGCAATGGTAAGACAGCGGTTGCGAATAATGCTCAGATAGTCGAAGGTATTGAAGCTGGTGTATACAGGGCGGTCACAGCGGCGAACAGCGGTGGCGGCAAGTCAGGTGGAAACACACCTGTGATAAATGTATATGTCGGCGGCAAACAGGTTACAGATGTTGTTATAAAGGACATCAACGACAGGACCATCCAGACAGGCAAGAATCCAATATTGGTATAGGAAAGGAGTGAGACTGTGGCAGCAGAGCTTGTTATAAATGGAGTGGACATGCCAGATCCAGCGATCAATGGTGGTCTCACTTATGCGCCAGAGAAGATCTGGAGCAAGAACACTGGGCGAGTCTCGGATGGAGAAATGTTCGGTGATATCGTGGCCAGAAAGATGACATTGAAGATTAAGTGGAATTACCTCACAGAATCACAGATAGCACTTATAGAGAGTGCAATCTATGATTCTTTTTTTGATGTTAAATTCAAGGATCCACGAACAAAGCAATATGTAACAAAGAGGATGTATGCAGGCACTCCGACATACCCGGTATATGACATACGTGATGGAATGTACAGGTATACAGGGGTTGGAGTTGACCTGATAGAGAAGTAGGAGATATCGGATGTACACGAAAGTATCAGATAACTTTGGCAATAGAATAATGGGCGATGGCAGAACCTTCAGAGCACGTATAACATGTGATGACACTGTCATAGAATCCGGTTTTGTCAGTGTTGATATGAAGTGTATAGCCGGAACTGGAACAAGCACCTTAGAGATAGGGTGCGCCAGTTCCACGCAGCTTGATATCACAATGATACAGCCGGATATAAGTCTGACCGGCAAGGAATTTCTGCTTGAGATAGGCCTCATGCTTGATGATGACAGTATAGAGTATGTCAAGATGGGATACTTCATGGCACAGAAACCTACTGTTGATGATGGCAGGATCACGTTCACTGCATACGATAGGATGGCTTACAAGCTGTCTGGATATTATCTGTCTAATCTCTTATATCCTTGTGATATATCGGAGGTATGTGCAGAGATAGAGACATTGACAGGCATCAGAATGAAGAATGCTCCGTCAGGAATCAACATATCAAAAAACTTTGATGGCTACACATACAGACAGGCAGTTGGATTCATAGCTGGCATTGACGGCAAGTTTGCAACATTTGACAGGGACGGAGTGCTTGATTTCAGGTGGTACACGACAACGGATTATTCGGTAGGGCTTAACAGGTCGTTTGATGATGTTGTTGTGCAAGAGAACATGTTTCAGGTTGGGTATATCTCATGTGCTGTTGATGAGAACAGCACAATAAAATCAGGACAGGGGCTTACAGGAATAGCAACAAGCAACTTCCTGATGACACAGGAGATTCTTGACGGCCTGTATGCAAAGCTGAAGGATATGAGCTATCATCCAACGACATGCAGTTTTGCGGGTGATATGAGACTTGAGCTTGGAGATATAGTACAGGTATTGAGCAGAGATGGCAAAGCATATCCGGTGCCGGTCATGAGCTTGGATTTCAGTTATGACGGCGGGCTTATAACGGCTATCGGATCATATGGCAGTACAGAACTCAGTGAAGCGACATATGTAAGCCCAACCGAGAACTATGTGCAGCAGGTATACAGGCGTTTGTACGCAGATAAGCTGGATGCGAAAGATGCGGCTATCAAGTATGCACAGATAGATTTTGCAAATATAGGTAAGGCAGCTCTGGAGCAGTTTTTCGCCAAGTCGGGATTGATTGAAGATGTTGTGGTCGGTGATCAGAAGGTCACAGGAACACTCGTTGGTGTGACTATCCTGGGAGACAGTATCAAGGGTGGTACAGTCATAGCGGATAAGCTCGTCATCAAGGGTGAAGATGGTCTGTATTACAAACTGAATACTGATGGTAACACAGTAGAGAAAGAGCAGACGGATTACAACAGCCTTGATGGCGGTGTGATCAGAGCTAAGTCTATCACGGCAACTAAGATAGCTGTTGATGATCTTGTGGCATTTGGAGCAACAATAGGCGGCTGGCACATAGCGGATGGTTGTTTATACTCTGGCACAAAAGAGAGTATGAGTAATACATCCCGGGGAACATATCTCGGAAGTGATGGCCAGATAAACATTGGTGATTCTGACAATTTCATAATGTTCTATGTGGATAATAAGGGAGAATCCCATCTTGCTATATCGGCAGATAAATTCACCCTTGGCAAGCAGAACATAGAAAACATTATAAGTGACATAAAACAGGATGTTGATAATGTCAGAGATGAGATAACCACACTCCTGAGGATAGAATCATCAAGAGGAACCGTATTTAAAAATAATGCAGTATCAACAGTCTTGTCTGTGGTGATATACCACGGAAAAGACAGGATAACAGATATAGATAAGTTACATGAAGTGTATGGAAGTTCAGCCTACATCCAGTGGAAATGGCAGAAACTTGATGAAGAAGAATATGGAATAATATCATCCGCCGATTCAAGAATGAGTAACGACGGATTTTCTTTTACCCTTTCACCAGATGACGTGGACACAAAAGTAACTTTCATGTGTGAACTTATAACAGATTAAGGAGGATTATATATATGGCAACAATAAAAGCAGCAGATCAGGTTACTGTACTTGATGTATCAGATGCTTACAACGTAGTGTTGTCAAGCGAAGCATACACATTCCTTGGGGACACGCAGGGAGCTGCGGCCGGTTCTAAATGCACAACAGATGCGGCAGCATATTGTGGTAATAACATGTGTTCCGTTGTTACAGTAGATGCCAAGGCAATAGTTTGCCCAACAGGAGTGACAGCTGCGGTAAGTAACAGTGGAACTTCAAAAGTCACAATCACGTTTACTCTGACGGCGAAGCTGACAACTGCATGCGAGGCAACTATCCCAGTTGTTGTTGATGGGGTAACGATCAACAAGAAGTTCTCGTTTGCCGTAGCGAAGACAGGAGCAACAGGAGCTAAAGGCGATAAAGGTGATCAGGGAGTACAGGGACCTCAGGGCCCGCAGGGTGTATCCCCAACTGTATCAGTCACTAAAACAAACGGCGTGACAACCATAACCATCACCGATAAAGACGGTACACATACCCAGACTGTTAAGGACGGCACTAATGGAACTCCAGGGGCAGCTGGGGCAAACGGCAAGACATCGTATTTTCATGTAAAATATTCAAACGATGGAGGAAAAACATTCACATCAAACTCGGGTGAAGATGTTGGAATGTATATAGGTACATGTACAGATTATAACCCGACAGACCCGGCAACAGTAGGGGCTTATACATGGGCAAGAATCAAAGGTGAAACGGGCGCCAAGGGTGATAAAGGCGCAACTGGAGAAACTGGCCCTCAGGGTGAGAAAGGCGCAACAGGAGCAACAGGCCCACAGGGCCCTCAGGGCAATGCAGGAGCGGATGCACTGACATTAACAATTACATCAAGTGCCGGAATCATCTTTAAGAATAACACCGGTTCTACGGTACTTACAGCACATGTATTCAAGGGCAGTGCTGAACAAACTATTTCTTCAACAGGAGTAGTATCTGGGATAGGTACAGTCAAGTGGTATGCAGGCGGAGTATACCAGAAGTCTTCAAATACTTATGCGGTGGGTGCAGGAGATGTACCTAACTCACTGGCTATAACATGTCAGCTTGAAGCGTAAGGGGGTGTTTCTATGACTACAATCAAAGCCAAGGCAGAAATAACCATATTTAATGTCAAGGATGTCAAGAGTGTAACAAGATATTATCTACTTCAGTCATCCACGGCTACAGCACCAGCTAAGCCAACGGCAAATCCTCCCGGTGGGAAATGGGTTACAACTGAGCCAAGCTACACCAGTGGATCTACCAATACTTTGTACTTTGTAGATCAGACAATATTGAGTGATGGTTCTGTGTCATATTCAGATGTATCTAAGTCAAGCAGCTATGAAGCGGCAAAGGCAGCTTACAACAAGGCTCTGTCAGTTGAGAAGTCTGGGAATGAATTGAAGCTATTCTGGGAGAAACTTATAAACGTTGACGAAGCGGATCCGGACAACTATTCAAAGTATATAACATTCAAGGATGGCAACATCATTGTAGGTATCGCTGGACTGAAGCAGCAGCTTGTGATCGGAAGCGATGGTATATACATAACGAATGACAGTTCGGTGAGCGCAGCTAAGGCAGGCGTGGTATGGCTTGGAAAGAATACTATCATCGGTGATAACTCTGGCGAGTCGTCACTGACAGTCAGAGGAGATGTGGGAGCGTCACTTTTTAAGGTAATAGACTCAATCTTAGCATCGACTTGGCTGACCGCAAGGGATAATGCGGTATTTAATGCTGGCGATACCATTCTTGACAACGACTATTACCCGCTCATATCGCTTCCAACCCTAAATTCGACTTGGGCAGTAGCGGCATACAATAGTGTGTATGGAAATGCACTTGCGTTTACGAGGACAACAGATAGTGACTATTCAGCCGGTACAAACAGGAAGACAGGCAACTCATCTTATCTTGACAGCGGCATTGGAATGGCTCTCGATGGTACAGGTGTATCTGGAGCAATAACGGTTAACAGCACAAATGCATCTAATATAACAAACAGAAACCTCAGACGTATCGGCAATGTTGTGCAGATGTACATGTCATGTAAGGTCAAGAAGTCATACGCTGTTGGTAGGACCGGAACTGTAGGTGTTGCATCCGTCCCGACTGGTTTCAGGCCGGTATCGATCGTAGCTGTATCATCCGGTCAGCAGGGACCGCCGGTTACAGGAATCGTGGGGCCTGACGGAAACATCTGCATGATGGGTACTACAGTGGAACTTGCAGCAAATGATGAGATATCACTCTCTGGAACATGGCTGACAGGCGATAAATTGACATCTTAATTTAGGAGGATAAAAAGTATGAAAAATGCAATATGTACAACCGCCGGAGCAATAGGCGGTGTGATAGCATCCCTGTTTGGTGGATGGGATGCAGGGCTGGCAACACTGGTCATGTTCATGGCCATAGACTATGTGAGTGGCTTGGTGGTGGCTGGAGTTTTTCACAACAGTAAGAAAACAACGTCAGGAGCCTTAGAGAGCAAGGCAGGATGGAAGGGATTATGTCGTAAGGGCATGTCCCTTTTATTTGTATTGATAGCCTATAGGCTTGATCTGGCAATAGGATCAAACTATATCCGGGATGCGGTGATAATAGGATTTATTGTAAATGAGACGATCAGTATTGTTGAGAACGCTGGTCTCATGGGTGTACCGCTTCCTAAGGTAATCAATAAAGCAATAGACATATTAACATCAAAGAGCGAAGAGAAAGGCGGCGAATAATATGAATGGTATAGACATCAGCGCATGGCAGGGTGACAATAATATCAACCTTGCTAACGTGCCATTTGACTTTTGCATTATCAAAGCGACCGAGGGAACAAGTTACAAGAACAGATATTTTACAGCGCATTGTGATAAGGTCCTGAGCAGGAAGAAACTCCTCGGGGTATACCACTATGCTAACGGTGGTAATGTTCAGAAGGAAGCTGATGCGTTCCTTGCATATGCGAAGAAATATATAGGCAAGGCGGTGCTTGTGCTTGACTGGGAGGCACGGAACAATCCATTGTTCGGCAAGAACGACCTTGAATGGTGTCTGAAGTGGTGCAGTTATGTGCAGAGCAAGACAGGCATTAAGCCACTTATCTATGTGCAGAAGAGTGCCATGGAAGCAGTTAAAAAAGCCGGATATGGTCTGTGGGTTGCTCAGTATCCGGACAATGAACAGACAGGATATCAGGAACGTCCGTGGAATGAGGGAGCGTACAACTGTATCATCAGACAGTACACAAGCGTGGGCAGACTGTCAGGCTATTCGGGTGATCTTGATCTCAACAAGGCATATATCAGTGCCGTAAGCTGGAACAAACTTGCAGGAAGAAAGGCGATAGCAGTGCTTGCCAAACCGACAGCCGGCAAGAAGAGCATCAATACGATCGCAAGGGAAGTCTTGGTTGGCCGCTGGGGCAACGGTGCTGATCGCAAGAGCAGATTGACAAAGGCTGGATATGATTACAACAAGGTGCAGGTAGCAGTCAACAAACTTGTTAAGGCTTCACAGATATCAGAGGATAAGATCATCAATGCAGTTGCTCATGAAGTTATAGCCGGTCGCTGGGGCAATGGTCAGGAGCGTATCAATAGGCTTAAGGCAGCGGGGTATAATCCAACTATAATCCAGAACAAAGTCAATGAGATTTTGAAGTAGAACAGAGAGCCCATCATAGCAATATGGTGGGCTTTTTTTAGGGGCAATTTAGGGGCAAAAAATTGATTTGCCATGATATGTTATTACACGAAGTACCTTCAAAAAGTAACGTATTTAAGCCATTTTGAGATATTTTGACATATCAATATATTAATTATAAAATAAACAATATGTATAAATGTATACAATGGAGGAGAGAGATGAATAGAAGGAGAACAAAAAAGGGGGCGTCGGATTCTACAGAAATGGTAGATACGATAGGCTTCAATATGCGGGATATCCGCAAAAACAGCAGATCTTCGAAGTATACGGTAAAGTATATGGTTGCGGAGATAAATGAGCTCCTGCCGGAGAATCATAAGATAACAGAAGGGATATATTACAAGTGGGAGAATGAGGAGAGGCTTCCGACAGCGCGGCACATTCCGGCTATAGCTAGTGTTCTCGGTGTGTCTGAGACTGCACTTTTTCACTGGCAGGGTATGAAGAATGGAACTGTCAACAGTAAATATAGTCAACTGGTTGAGAGCGTTAAAGCACTTGGAGATGACAAGACGGCTGATATAGCCTGGCTTGCATCGGGTTGGTCAGGTGACCTTAAAGCTCTGGTTGAATTTGACATGCTGTATGCAAGTCTGCCTGCGGAGGACAGACGGGATGTGGCATCTCTTGGAATAAGATTATATGATGTGTGCAGGAAAGAGGGCAGACTGAATCAGGATGTGCCATCTGTGGATTTCTCTTATTTGCAGCAGGCTCTCAGGGATCTGTGGGCATCAAAGTAAGATATAATTGCACAAATAAAAAAAATATCTTTGTTCTTTTTGACAAAATATCCAACTTGACATGGTAAAAATCAAAAAAATCTTGACTTGTGCACAAAAAAAGCTATGATAATATCAAGGGCAACCGATTGCGCATGGAGCGTTGCGCAAATGCGGAGATATGTGCTGAACAAAAGGAGACTTGAACATGGAGACAAAAGAGTCAGGCCAGAAGATGACCATTTCTGATGTGGCTGAGGCGTTAAATATATCTAAGACTACAGTATCGAGAGCGATTTCCGGAAAGGGAAGGATCGGTGCCGAGACAAGGCGGAGAGTTCTCGAGTATATAGAGGAGCATAATTATAAGCCAAGCGTTATAGCGAAGGGGCTGGCACAGTCAAAATCCTATAATATAGGATGGGTCATGCCGAGCGACTACAGCGTGGTGGATCTGCCGTTCTTTCAGAAGTGCCTGATGGGATTGCTGGAGATGGCTGCGCCAGTGGATTATGATGTGCTTGTGTGTACAGTGTCACCGGATGATATGAGCCAGTTGGAGAGAATTGTTGAGAATCATAAGGTGGATGGGGTTGTACTTGGAAGAACTCTTGTGAATGATGCCCCGGCAGAATATCTCAAGGAAAAAAAGATACCATTTGTTGTGGTTGGAAGTATGGATGATGACAATGTTGTCCAGGTTGATCATGATCACAGAAGTGCATGCCGTGAGCTTACATCTATACTGCTTGCCAAAGGAATGACTAAGGTAGCCCTCATGGGTGGCAATAAGAATCATGTGGTAACCCTCAACAGGTATAGAGGATATCTTGATGCGATGGAGGATATGGAGGTACCGGTAGATAACAGCCTGGTATACTTTGATATAGATAATTCCGTATTATGTGAACATGCCATTGAAGAGATAATGAAGCAGAAAGCAGAATGCATACTGTGTATGGATGATGGAATATGCCAGAATGTACTTAATATACTGGATAAGAAGGGCATAAAGGTGCCAACTGATGTGAGAGTTGCGTCATTCTACAACAGCTCACTTCTGAACAATTACCAGCCTGCGATCACATCGCTCCAGTTTGATCCGCGTGAGCTTGGAATGGTGGCATGTAAACTGCTGGTGGATTTTATAGAGGGCAACGAAGTTAAGAAGAAGACACATCTGGGTTATGAACTCAGATTAAAAGAGTCAACGAAGTAATTCATAGTTATATATCCTTCCTAGAGGGGCGTCAGTGTTTGGCTGACGCCCTGTTTTTATGTGAAAAGGGCCAGAATATGCGCAATATGCGCAAAAAATGATGCGCGACGGGCATGAAAATACACCATAGAATATTGCTGTTATAGCAATATTCTATGGTGTAACAAAGAGGAAAGTAATGAAAAAACGGCCTAAATGAGTGTAATAATGGCTAGAAAAGGAAATGAAACATGAAAATCTCACATATGGGATTGCGGATGATTAACAAATATTACCATATATAGTGTGCAACGCAAACGGGTGCGCAAAATATAACGAACATGGAAACGTTTCCGAATGAAGCGGCTTGTGCAAAATGTATATTTTTTTATTTTAAAAGTTATATGAATTAGTAGTTGACAACAATAAACAGAACTGATAATATATAACCATAAAGAACAACCGATTGCGCACGGGAAACAATAAGGGCAACTAATTTTCTTATTATTTATTTAAAGAGGAGGACATAAGAATGAGAAAGAAAGTTTTATCATTAACACTTGTTGCTGCGATGATGGCAGGATGCCTTGCGGGATGTGGCAACGCAGATTCAAAGGACGAAGGAACAACAGCAGCTGCTGGCGACAGCACAACACAGGCTGCAGCATCAGATGATGCGATTCAGAACTTAATTGATGCAACAACAGGAACTGTAGATCTTTCGGTATGGGCTTCTGAGGAAGATCAGGATCTCACAACACAGGTTATTGAAGAATTCAAGAAAAAGTATTCAGATGTTGACTTCAACATCACACTCGGAGCCGAGTCAGAGTCAAAGACAAAGGATGATATCCTGGTAGACGTTGAGGCTGCTCCTGATGTATTCGCATTTGCTGATGATCAGATCAATGAGCTGGTTAAGGCTGGAGCACTTCAGCCGGTACAGGCTACATATACTTTTGATGTTGCAAACGAGAATGTAGCAGCTTCTGTTGAGGCAGCTTCTGTTGATGGAACATTATATGCATATCCAATGACAGCAGATAACGGATACTTCATGTTCTATGATTCATCAGTATTCACAGAGGATGATGTTCAGTCACTGGATGCTATGATCGAGGCAGCAAAGAAGGCAAATAAGAAGATTGCTATGAACGTATCAGATGCCTGGTATGTATACTCATTCTTCCAGGGTGCAGGTCTTGACCTTACACTTAACGATGACGGACTTACAAATACATGTACTTGGAATCAGGCAGGCGGTACAGACGTAGCTCAGGCAATTCTTGATCTCTTTAAGACTGGCGCATTTGTAGATATGGATGATCCTACACAGGCAACAGCAATCGCTGAGGGTACGATCTGTGCAGCAGTTAACGGAACATGGAGAGCGGCAGACGCTCAGGCAGCATGGGGCGAGAACTATGCAGCAGCTAAGCTTCCTACATACACAGTTGCAGGCAAGCAGGTTCAGATGGCTTCATTCTCAGGATGCAAGCTTGTAGGTGTAAACCCACATTCAAAGAACGTAGGCTGGTCAATGCTTCTTGCTGAGTATCTTACATCAGAGGATACACAGGTTACAAGATTTAAGCAGAGAGGCCTTGGTCCTTCAAACATCAACGCTTCAGAGTCAGAAGAAGTTAAGGCTGATCCAGCTATATCAGCTCTTGCAGCTCAGGCAGCATATGCAACACCACAGCGTGTAGGCGGCAACTACTGGACACCAGCTGAGACACTTGGTTCAATCCTTGCCCAGGGTAATCCGGACGGAACAGATCTTCAGAAGCTTCTCGACAATGCTGTAGAAGGAATTGAAGCACCTGTATCACAGGAGTAATCTCAATTAAGAAGTACTTTGAATAATATTTATAGGTTATAATGAGAATGCCTCATATGTCATTCGTGGCATGTGGGGCATTTTAAAAAGAGAGGAGCTTTTTCATGAAGAAAATATCAGGATTCTTTAAAGCCATAGGAAGATACTTCAAGAATTTTGGTGTTGCTTTTGCAAAAGGTGATATATGGGTTAAGCTCTCAGCGGTTATCATGGGTGCAGGTTACTTCGCAAGAAAGCAGATCGTCAATGGTTTGATCATGCTCATCGTTGAGGCTGCGTTTGTGTTGATGTGCGTAGGCTATGCGGCACCAAACCTTGCCAAATTTGGAACTCTTGGAACTGTAAAGTTTGAGCAGGTATTTGATCCACTCACCATGCAGACAACCACTAATAATTACGACAATTCTTTCCAGATCCTTCTCAATTCGGTGGTTGCGTTGTTCATCATTCTTATATTCGTGCTTTTCTACATTCACAATATCAAGACAGTGTACAAGCTTCAGCAGATGAAGGAAAATGGAGAACATATAAATACATTCAAGGAAGATATGAAGTCACTCTTCAACGAGAAGTTCCACATAACACTTCTCACACTTCCTACAATTGGTGTAGTCATAATGAATATTCTGCCGATACTTATTCTTATAGCGGTGGCATTTACCAATTATGACCAGCAGCACCTTCCACCAAACTCACTGTTTACATGGGTGGGCTTCAAGAACTTCGCAAGCCTGTTCTCAAACAGCATGACAGTTACATTTGGATATTCATTCAGAAAGGTTCTTGGCTGGACACTTGTATGGGCGGTCATGGCAACATTTACCACATTCATAGGCGGTATCCTTCTTGCCAAGGCGATCAATTCCAAGACAACCAAGCTGCCAAAGATGTGGAGAACACTTTTCATCATATCAATAGCAGTTCCACAGTTCGTAACACTGCTTTTGGTTAGAAACTTCTTTGCTGATTCAGGTATTGTGAACACTATCTGCTCAAATATTGGTATCACAGACATGCTTAAGCATGCAGGACTTGTCGGTGAGCATCTTACATATATACCGTTCCTGACCGATCCTCACTGGGCAAAGGTAATGATCATTCTCATCAATATCTGGGTCGGTGTTCCATACCAGATGCTGATCGCAACAGGTGTTCTGATGAACATACCTACAGATCAGATTGAGAGTGCAAAGATTGATGGAGCAACAAATTTCCAGGTGTTCTGGAAGATCACAATGCCATATATCCTGTTCATTCAGGGCCCGGCACTTATAACAGACTTTGTAAAGAATATCAACAACTTCAACGTAATCTACCTGCTCACACAGGATGTATTCGTCACACAGAATCAGGCGCTTGCCAATTCGCATGCAAAGGAAGTTGACCTTCTTGTTACATGGTTGTTCAGACTTACAAATGAATACTACGACTACAAGATGGCATCTGTTATCGGTATCATAGTATTTATCATATGTGCAGCATTTACACTTATATCATTCTCAAGAATGATCTCAGGAGATAAAGAGGAGGAGTACCAGTAATGAAGAAAACAATAGGTTCGATCGTTAAACATATCGTATTACTTGTCCTCGCAGTTATCTGGCTGGTTCCGATCATCTGGCTGGTTGTCACCTCATTCAGCGGATATAAGGGAATCAACACAGCGCATTTCTTCCCAACTAGCTGGTCTATGGACAACTTTGTTCAGCTGCTCACAAGACCTGACTCGGTTGTGCAGTATGTGTCATGGTTCAAGAATACACTTATCATTGCAGTATTTACATGTATCATCTCTACTATATTTGTAATTATGGTCAGCTATGCGATGAGTTGTATGAGATTCAACGGCAGAAAACAGATCATGAGTGCGTCGCTGATACTCAACATGTTCCCTGGCCCACTTCTCATGATAGCAATTTACTTTATCCTGAAGATGCTGGGACTTACAAACAGCCATTTCGGTATGATCATAGTTTACTCAGCGGGATCGGGACTTGGATTCCTCATCATGAAGGGATTCATGGACACAATACCAATGTCACTTAAGGAGGCTGCCAGACTTGAGGGCGCTTCGGAGGCAAAGATATTTATGAAGGTAATTCTTCCTCTGTGTAAGCCAATAGTAGTGTATCAGGTAATCAGTTCTTTCCTTATACCTTGGGGCGATTTTGTATTCGCAAAGCTTATGCTCAACTCAGGAGTTTCGAAGGACTGGACAGTAGCTATAGGTCTTTACAATATGCTTGAAAAATCACTGGTCAACAAATACTTCTCAGTATTCTGTGCCGGCGGTATCGTGGTAGCTATCCCTATCTCAATACTGTTCGTCATCATGCAGAAGTACTATGTAGAGGGTGTAACTGGCGGTTCTGTAAAGGGTTAAGGCGGACGGTCTGAGAGAAATGAGAAAATTTATTTTGGGCAGGTGTCTGCGTACCGGATGGACCACATATGGATGGTGGTGTGGATGCCTGCTATAATTAGCCCTAAAATAGGGCAGACAGGATGAAAAATGAGGATATTGTCGCTTATTTGGGGACAATTATCTTTAGATCAAAAGGTTACAACATATACGAAATAGGAGATTTAAGATATGGAGAATACATTTATTGTAAACATTATCCATCGTCCTGAGATGGTTCCTGAGTATGCCGAGAAGGTTACAGGCCATGGTCAGGCAGAGGATATCGGAAGAAAAGCTCTCCTCACAGAGTCACTGGACATATTCAAGTTCCAGCAGGAGACAGCTCACAAGAACGGACTCAAGACTACTATTCAGATGACATATGCCAGTCTTTTCAATGAGGAGGCTGTGTCACTGGCAAAGGAGCACCACGAGAAGTACGGAGATGAGATAGCACTCTCTCTTCTTGGGCTTCCTTGCACAGAGTTCAGAGAGAAGTACAAGACCAAGGATTTCTGTATCTGGATGTTCTCAATGGAGGACAAGAAGAATATCGTTGATGACGTATTTGGAAAGTTCCATGATATATTTGGCTTCTACCCTGAATCAACTGGTTCATACTACATGGACGCAGAGCTCACAAACTACATTAAGGAGAAGTACCCATCAGTTAAGTGTGCAGTTGCAACATGCTGGGAGGAGGGTCCTAAGGCTTACCACACATGTAACAACTCATGGTACACACTGTTCGATGGCGGCCCATGGAATCCGTGGATACCTTCAAAGCAGAACACACATGCACCTGCAGCAAATGAGGCTGAGGACAGCGGAATCGTTGCCATCCCGCATCTTTCAAGAGATCTGCTGGCATGCTATGATGGAAATGGTTCTAACTTTGGTACACATCCACAGAACGTTCTCCGTGGAATGATCTATGACAGCAAGACATGGGAGTACCCATATCTGTACAACCTTATCGACCAGTATCGTCATCTGGCTAAGTTCAACAATGGATATTCATACAACATGATGTTCGTTGGACCAGGCTGGCTGAACAAGATGGGACGCTGGGAGGCTCCATACGAGCTGCTCAAGAAGAGCTACGAGGATGGAATGAAGTATTATGGCGACCTGAAGAAGGAAGGCAAATGTATCGACATGACAATGGCTGAATTTGCTGACTTCTACAGAGAGAACAAGACATACGAGGAGCCTGAGTGTGCTCTTTGGAAGGATATACTGTACGGATCAGACAAGCAGATATTCTGGTACTGCGATCCATACATGAGAGCCCAGATCAACATGGATCAGGGCGGTGCGATCGTTGACCTCAGACCATACGCTGCAAAGCTCAACTGGCCTGTAGGTATCGGAACTCCACATGTTCAGGATGCTTCATATCCATTCCTGATCCAGGAGAAGTACAGAGCAGGATATTTCACACACTATGCTGGAGAGGGTACTGTAAGAAGTGCCAAGATCAGCTACAAGGGTGAGGAGGTCGACCTCTGTCTGTGCAGAACAAAGGCAACATTCTCGCAGGAGGAAAGCACAAGAATCCTTACACTTGACCCAGTGGATATCGAGTTCTACGATCTGACAGTTAAACTTCAGACAAAGATATATTTTGAGGAGGGTTCATCCAAGATAAGACATGAAAGAACTATCCTCGAGATGAGCAACCCTGATGCAGAGGTTGAGATCAATGAGTACATGGTGGCATGCTACGGTACAACAGAGTACCCAGAGGACATGACAGGAATCACTCTCACAGCAAAGAATGCTTCAGAGAGCAAGTCACTCACATATGAGTACAGGTGCAGAGAAGAGGATCTCGCAGGCGCCGATGAGGTGTCAGCAGTTATACCTGCGATCGAGACAAAGGCTGCCATGGGAGCATCTGGCAGCGATGCAACAGGATATTTCAAAGAGGGATATGCGTTCTCGCCAATGTTCACTCTTGGTTATACAAAGACACTTAAGGATAAGGAGGTATTTTCAACATGGCTCAGTCTGGAAAAGGCAAATTAAATTACAGATGTCCAATGTGTTTTATGAGAGATCTGGATATAGATATGTTCTATGATAAGGACAAGAAGGAATACTACTGTATCCGTTGTCAGTATGTTGGACCAGAGGAGGACGTTCTGGCAAAGAACGAGCTCATCAGAATAAAATATGGAAGAATGTATGACAGGATTACATTTGACGACTAGGTGACAGATGTCATCTTGATAGAAGGCCGCCGACAGATGAAGATGAACTGGTACATCAGGGGTATGCAGAACATTTTTCTTCGGCGGCTGTTCTTGGTTATAACAGGCAGTAAAATAAATGCAGGTGAAGGAGACAAAAATATGGCAGATTATATAAAGGGCGTGGATCTCTCCGCTGTTGCCGAGGCTGAAGAGCTGGGTGCGAAATATTATGACAATGGTGTGCAGGGAGATATATTTGACATACTTAAGAACTATGGTGTGAATTCTGTGAGACTTCGTCTGTGGAATGATCCGTACACGGAGGACGGCGTACCTTATGGTGCGGGCACAAATGACCTTGAGGTATACAAGAAACTCGCGAAGCGCGCTATGGATCATGGAATGAGCATTCTGCTTGATTATCACTACAGTGATTTCTGGGCTGACCCGGGCAAGCAGAGGGTGCCCAAGGCGTGGAGAGGCATGGATGCGGATCAGCTTGAGCAGGCTGTGTACGACTACACAAGGGAGACTCTTTTAGAGATGAAAGATGCGGGCGTTCTCCCTCAGCTTGTTCAGGTTGGAAACGAGCTTACAAACGGACTGATGTGGCCGCTTGGGCAGAAACCAGAATATGACAATATCGCGAAGTTTGTGAGCGCAGGAATAAGGGCGGTCAGATCGGTTGGCTCTGATATTCCGGTCATGATACATCTCGACAATGGTGGCAACAATCCTATGTATGTGGACTGGTTTGACCACTACATGGAAAGAGGAGAAAATTTTGATATAATTGGAATGTCGTATTATCCGTTCTGGCATGGAACCATGAAGGATCTGGAGGCAAATATGCGGGATATGGCGGATAGATATGGCAAAAAGATAGTTATTGCTGAGGTTTCCATGGGATTTACCATGGAGGACTATGCTGACTATGAGAAACTGGGGCCTGACGATAGAAAGGGCTATGCCACAAAACCTTCACTGGTGGAGAATCTTGACTACTCTATGACACCTGAGGGACAGGCGGAATTTATGAACGACATAATGAAACTGATAGATGATGTTCCTGGTGGTGATGGCTTTTATTATTGGGAGGCAGGCTGGATACCAGTACCGGGAAGCGGCTGGGCTACGGAAGGTGCTCTGTCATATATAGAGGAGTCTGGACCATGCGGAAATGAATGGGCAAATCAGGCACTTTTTGATTATGACGGACATGCTCTGCCGGCACTTAAGACTATACGTGATTACAAGCCGCTGCACAGCGACTATCCACTTAAGTGAATTATGGGGACGGAGGTGTCTGTCCCCTCCGTCCCCGTGGTTTCTGATAGTAAAGTACATATTTTTGATACATTTGGATATGTTTTGGTTGGGCGGGTCTGTGTATAATATATACAGATGCGCCCTTTTAATATATTTGGCAAATTTACAGATGGGGGACAGGACGGGTTGTTCTGATTGATCAGGAGGTAAGGTATGAAAAAAGTAGCATTGTTCATGGATGGCTGGAAGAGGTATTTCACCTACGCCTGGCCGCTGGGATTTATGCAGAAGATAAAGGAGGCCAGGGCTGATGTGAATTTGTACATATTCAACAGCAATGGCAATTGGAACAGGGACGACGGTTACAGCTATGGAGAATACAATATATATAATCTGCCGGAGCTGACAGACTTTGATGGGATCATAATATCTGTCAACAATATCAAATATCCGGAAGTCACGGCGGAACTGCTGGACAGGATAAGGAAGAGCGGAGTTCCGGCTATAAGCCTCGAGACTGCTTTTGACGGTCTGCATTTTGTGGGTATAGACAATTATGATGCCATGTATGACATGACTCGGCATATGATAGAGAAACACGGTGCGAAGAAGGTGTGGTATCTTGCCGGACCGAAGGACAACTATGAGGCTCAGGAGAGATGCCGGGCATTCAGGGACTGTATGGATGAATATGGCCTGACTGTGGATGATGAGGATGTCCTGTTTGGAGATTTTGGTTTCAATGACGGTGTGACGGGCTTTGAGGAGCTGCTCAGAGCACATGGACATACGTGTATAAAACACGAGAAGGATGGACCTGATTACGGCGGCCCTGCGGAGGTGTACGGTGAGATAACCAGTGGCAGTTTTGCGGATTCTGCTCCGAATGCCGAGGCTTCGAATAATGATGAGATGGATGATAGAAGGCTGGAAGAACGGGAGATAGTGAAGAAGATCCTTCCAGATGCAATAATCTGTGCAAATGACAACCTGGCTGTGGGTGTGTGCAACAGAGCTGAAGCACTTGGACTTTCAGTGCCAAAGGATTTTAAGGTTACAGGATTCGACAACTTTGATAAAGCAGCGTACTATACGCCGCGCATAACAACGGTGAGCAGGATCCGTGAGAAGATCGGAGCTGCGGCTGCAGAGATCATGTTGAATATATGGGCGGGAAACAATCCGGATACCAGCTCCTATATAGATTATAATTGTATATTCACGGAGAGCTGTGGCTGCGGCGCGGATGCCATGCTGAACGGCAGACAGTACCTGAAGAATTATATAATGGGAGTTGTGGAACGCGAGGAGATAGATGAGAGCACGCTGGATTTCACGCATTTGCTCAGCAAATGTGGTGATTACAGTGGTCTTTATCCCTGTGTCCAGACGGCATATTCGCAGGCAGGGTGTAAGAAATGCGTTATGGTTGTCGACAGATCCCTTGTGGAGATGGGGGGAGCCGGCCCGACTCTCTCAGCAGCATACGATGAGGATGTATTTGCTGTGAAAGGCTATCCTCAGAGAATGCAGATCGTGTACAAGCAAGGCGTAGCGGATGATGGTGACGATACATACCATAGTATGTTTCCTCTTCTGGATGATGAGGCAGGCGGCAATATATTTTTATTTGCGCCATTTCATTTTGGAGAAAAGGCAGTTGGGTTCTGCTGTGTCGAAAATGGATATTACCTCATGGATAAGCAGCTTTGGTCAACTGTAATGAGCGAAGTGAATGTAGCCATGATAAACCTGTTCAACAAATGGAGGCTAGAGCAGATCAATCAGGAGCTTACGGCGATATCCATAAAGGATCCACTTACCCAGATATATAACAGGGAAGGTATGAGACAGATCGCCGCAAAGGCATTTGACAAGGCTGCGGGTCAGGGCAGGGCACTTCTCATAATGTTTGCCGATATGGACAAGCTCAAATATATAAATGACACTTATGGTCACGAGTACGGAGACAAAGCTATAAGGAGTGCCGCAAGAGCCATAGCAGGTGGAGGCGGAATAAGCAGTATTCCGGTTCGATACGGCGGAGATGAATTCGTATCCATATCTATATATGATGAGACGGAATCTCCTGAGGAAAGAAAGACGGCGATCCTTGAGAAAGCCAGGGAGATAGCTGCACAGGAGAAGCTTCCATTTGCCTTGGAGTTTAGTATAGGTTATGTTATAACAGCCCCGGATGGTGATAAAACCCTTGAGGAGTATGTGAGGGAAGCGGATCACAGCATGTATCAGGAGAAGATACAGAGAAGGGTAAGCAGATAATAATAAAAAATTATCAAAAAATGGAGAATCAGGTTTTATGTGCTGATTCTCTATTTTCATTTAGTATGTTATAATTAACTGTCATGATCCAATTCGCCGCTCGCCAATCATGCAAGCGTGTTGGCTCACTTGCGCTCATTATATCATATCGCCTGTCGGCTCAATGAGGACATTCGCATTATGACGTCTTGCGCAAGCGCATCCGTCGCAATGCTCATTATATCATGATTCGCACCTACGGTGCTTTTCGTTGCTGTCGCAACTATCATGATCCAATTCGCCGCTCGCCAATCATGCAAGCATGTTGGCTCACTTGCGCTCATTATATCATGTGGACACAACGTGGATTATTTATATTAGATACTTAGGATCAAAAGGAGGATATACAATGCTTAAGAATGTAACAGACACAGTATTTTATGTGGGTGTGGATGACAAGGACATAGACCTGTTCGAGAATCAGTACATCGTGCCAAACGGAATAGCGTACAACTCATATGTCATCATGGACGAGAAGATCGCTATCATGGACATGGTGGATGCAAAGTGTGCAGACCAGTGGTTTGCAAATGTGGCAGAGGTGCTTGGCGACAGAAAGCCGGATTATCTCATCATATCCCATCTTGAGCCGGATCATTCCGCCAATCTTGGTGATGTGCTTGCGAAGTATCCGGATATCAAGATCGTATCAAATGCCAAGCTTTTCGGAATGCTTCCAAATTTCTTCGAGGTTCCTGTGGCTGACAGAAGCGTGACAGTTGCGGAGGGACAGACACTCTCACTTGGAAGCCATACGCTCCAGTTCTTCATGGCTCCTATGGTCCACTGGCCTGAGGTTATGGTCACATATGAACAGAGAGAGAAGATACTCTTCTCAGCGGATGCATTTGGCAAGTTCGGCACTCTGGATACCGACGAGGACTGGGCATGCGAGGCGAGAAGATATTACTTCAATATAGTAGGAAAGTATGGAATGCCTGCACAGGCACTTCTGAAGAAGGCAGCAGGACTGGATATCCAGAAGATATGTGCACTCCACGGACCAATCCTCACAGAGAATCTTGAATATTACATAGGCAAATATCAGCTGTGGTCAACATACACACCTGAGGATGAGGGAATCTTCATCGCATACTGCAGTCTCCATGGCAACACAGAGAAGGCTGCAAAGAAACTGGCGGAGATACTTGAGGCGAAGGGTGCTCCAAAGGTTGCGATATCAGACCTCTCAAGAGATGACATGGCAGAGTGTATAGAGGATGCATTCAGATACGACAGACTGGTTCTGGCAGCCCCAACATATGATGGTGGTGTGATGCCTGTCATGGCGGATTTCATCAACCACCTGAAGATGAAGGCGTACCAGAAGAGAAAAGTGGCATTCATTGAGAATGGTTCGTGGGCTCCAATGGCAGCCAAGCTCATGAAGGAACAGATGTCAGCGATGAAGGATATAGAGATTGTGGACGAGCACGTGACCATAAGGTCTGCGTTCAAGCAGTCGGATGTGGCAGCACTCGAGGCGCTGGCTGGAAAACTGTTATAAGAGATAAGGATAATAAACATAAAGTAAGTCTGAAACCGACTTACATACGTAGTTATTATTCATCTAACAGGTGAGTTGCTACAATAAAGTTGTTACACAGAGTTGCTATACATATCGTGAGCAGGGAATTTGAGCCCGCCGGTCCTTAGGTGGCGCTGTGAGGCGGCACATTAGTACCGCTGCAGGGCGAAATAAGCGGAAGCGACCCAGCGAATGATATGTATAGCAGCTCTGTGTTCAAAGATAGAATTGGCAACTCACCGTCCTATCAATAATGTAAGGAAGGTGTAAGACATGGCTAAGTCCATGGTTTCCGGTAAGCCCCTCAGTCTGATGCTGCAGTTTGCCACCCCGCTCTTGCTCGGCAATCTGCTCCAGCAGACGTACAATATAATAGATGCGGCTATTGTGGGGCAGATACTGGGAGATAAGGCTCTGGCGGGAGTTGGAGCAAGCAGCAGTATACAGTTTCTGGTTCTGGGATTCTGTATGGGCTGTTGCACAGGATTTGGTGTTCCTGTTGCAAAGTTTTTTGGTGCAAATAATCTGCACAAGATGAGAAAGTATATATTTAACGGCGCGGTGCTGACGGGCATCATAGCGTTGATAGTCACGATTGTATGTTCGGTGTGCTGTAATCAGATACTTCATCTGCTTTCGGTTCCGCAGGATATATATGACAAGGCATATGCTTATCTTATAGTTATATTCCTGGGAATTCCGTTCACACTCATGTACAACTATCTGTCAAGTGTGCTCAGGTCTCTGGGAGACAGCAGAACGCCGTTCATGTTTCTGGCGTTCTCGGCAATACTCAACATATTCCTTGACCTGTTCTGTATAGTTGTCCTCAAATGGGACTGCGCCGGTGCGGCTATAGCAACCATCACGGCACAGGCGGTGAGTGGAATATTGTGTCTTGTATATATCTTCAAGAAGGTTCAGATCATGCATCTTGAGGCGGAGGACAGGGAGATAGAGGGATCTGCAGTGAAGGAACTTCTCGTCATGGGAATTCCGACAGGCCTGCAGTTTTCCATAACTGCCATAGGAAGTATGGTCATGCAGTCTGCAAATAACAAGCTGGGAAGTGTGTATGTGTCAGGCTTCACAGCCGGTATGAGGATAAAGCAGTTCACTATGTGTCCATTTGATGCATTTGCAACGGCGGCATCTGTGTTCTGCAGCCAGAACCTTGGCGCCGGACAGGCAAAGCGTATAAAGCAGGGCTTGTGGCAGGCGATTGCTGTTGCAGTTGGATACGGTATAGTCGCAGGACTTGTGATGATAATATTTGGAAGACCGCTCTCCATGATATTTGTCAAGAAGAGCGCAGTGGATGTGCTTGACGCATCTGCCAAGTATCTCAGATGTATGGGCTGCTTCTACTGGAGCCTTGGAATACTGAATGTTGCACGAATGGTGACACAGGGCCTGGGATATTCCGGCCGTGCCATATTCTCCGGCGTCACGGAGATGCTGGCAAGGATCATAGTCAGCCTTGGATTTGCCGGAACATTTGGATTCACGGCCATCTGTTTTGCTGACCAGACGGCGTGGGTCACGGCGACCATCTACATATTGCCGACATGCCTTTACTGTGTGAAGAAGTCTACGGCGAAGCTTGCGGCGGCGACGTAGTTGTATATTGTTATGGATAATTGGAAGTAAGAAAAAACACCTCGGTTTGAGGTGTTTTTTTAAGTATTCTTAAAACTGATATGTAATGACCTCTTGTCAAGTACAAGTTAACAGAAATCACCACAAAACTTTATTTAGTTGTCTGAAGGCACCCGGAAAGAGCCTCGGAGTATCAGTTCCCGGCATTGGCCACTCTGATATACGTGGATTGGTTACCGACAGGTCAATGGTCCGCCGTGAGCTCTACCGTCTAATTGCGTGGATCACAGATTTCTCTGTGCCAACATAGATTTATCGCAGATAGCTCGAACCTTGAAATGGCCGAAGCCCTTTCAGGATGTCTTCAGTTGTTACTTTAGTTACTGGCCAGATGTATGTGGCGCAAGCCATCTTACATCTGCTTGATTACCTGCTATAACAGCGGGATGATGATGTCAAGGCTGCGAAGCACCGCTGGCAGCGGCCTGGTCTTGATATCGGCAGCACGATGTTATACCTGTATCAGGTGATATGATCAGTCATCATGCCCCACATGAAACAGGCAAGCTCACGCGCAATCGCTGTTTTAGCTACATTGTGTTTCTTACTTTTTCCAAGAACCATTTTGTAGTATCGGCGTCTTAAGCGTTCATTGGCTTTATCTGCATAAGCAATAACCTGTGGTGAATTACCGGCTTGACGTGATTTCAGTTCCTTTGATTTGAATCCTATCTGACCACGGGCATAGCACTGGGAAGCTTCTGTAAGGAGCATACGCACATGACGATTTCCGGCTTTGGTAATGCCAAGCCTTGTCTGTTCATCACCGCTGGAATCCTCACCCGGTACAAGTCCCAGGTAGGAAGCAAATTTCTGTGCAGAAGCAAAACGCTGAAAATCGCCAACCTCAATCAGAACAGATAATGCGGTGTGAGTCTTGATACCGATGAAACAACAGAGTTTCTTAACCGATTCTCTGTATTCATCCTTGGAGGCAAGCTCCTCAATGCGTTTATCCAACCGTTCAAGCTTATCGCTAAGGGTAGTATAGGTCAGCAGATATTCGTCGAGGATTTCCTTATAAAGTGCCTCAGGCTTTAATGACTTAAGCCATTTGATGTGCGCTGCTGTCCAATGACTGTTTCCATCATAGCGATAGTTGTGGCGAAGACAAAATGCAAGAATCTGCTGCTTGACCTTTTTCAGTGCCAGTTTATGATCATCCCTCATACGGAGGAATTCTTTTGTTTCCTCGTCCGTTGCTGTAGGGATATGAACAGGACTGTAATTATGCTGTGCCAGACATTTGGCAATGATTTCAGCATCACGCCGATCAGTCTTAATTCTTCTTCTGCTGCACTGCTCAAGCATCGTTGTTGGCGCAAGTATCACACAGTTAACATGATGCTCTATTAATTGATGATATAAAGTATAACCGAGGCAACCCGCCTCATAACCGCATATAAAGTTAGCATCGTTTCCGTAGACGGTACGAAGAAACTCCAGATATTTCAGAACATTTTTGTAATCAGCTTCTGTTCTCTGGAAGTGGGAACCTTTCTCTGCATCGATTGTGTACGCACAAAATGTAAAACTTTCTTTGTGTACATCCATTCCTACGTAAACTGTGTTATAATTCATTTGATGACCTCCCTTTGTATGCGGTAATCCCTGTTACCATTGACTTTGACAATCTTTAGTATACAGGTAAATCCACGAACCTACAATGTGGAGGTCATTACATATTGTCTAATAAATATAAAGTTCAGTTGGTGACGATAGGTCACCAACTGGTAATATTTTGTAACCGTTTTATTTGTGCCAGTGCAATGAGAAGGTTGATATCGAGATTACTATAATATACAACAATACATTAAATCATAAATTTGTTGACTGCATCATTTATCTCAAATTTAGTTTCTTTGTCTGAAAGTCCAATATCTATCATGCCACGGCCGTCAAGTTCATCGCCAGGAAATAATATCTCTAAGTGCTTACCTTGTAACAGGCATCCGAGATCCTCTTTTGAAATCGATATATTGACGTATCTCTTGCTTTCCTTTGCAACTTCAGCATTTGCCATGAAACTTCCGTCGTTTGAATTTTTTATATTATATTCAGGTTTGCTCATATTGATCGTCTCCTTGCTGTTATGTAATAATGCCATATTTAGGTATATCACTTCTTATTGTTATCATCAAGCAGTTTGGGAGCGTTTTACATATTGCTTTGAGTCAAAACTATCGGTCAAACCGTCAAATGTGTCAACTCTCAACAGGAACAGTGGAGGAAGTATTCCCACTTTGACATATCCATATATTCATTATAAAATTAACCTGATTTTAATCTTTCTCATATTTTAGATTAATCATCGGTTGGTATAGTAACAACATCAGTTGATGATATCAGCAGCAAACGATAAGAAAGATGACAGATCATCGGAAGACGATGAAACTAAGATAATGAGAAAGGGTGTAAAGATCATGGATAAACTGGAAAAGGTAGAAAAGTTAAGAGAAAAAACAGGTGTAAGTTACGAAGATGCGAAGAATGCGCTTGAGGCGTGTGATTACGATCTGCTGGATGCGATCATTTATCTGGAGAAGCTGGACAAGGTGAAAGCCCCTGAGGTGGAGAGCTTTACCACAGGCGCAGAGCAGCAGACATCAACAGAGTTCGAGCAGGCACAGCAGACATATACAAATGACTGCAACAAAGTGACGTTTGGACAGATGATGGACAAATTTTTCAAATGGTGCGGCAAGGTGTTAAAGAAGAGTGTGGACAGCACATTCATAGTAGAACGCAGAGGCCAGACCATGATAAACGTTCCTGTTCTGGTGCTTGTGATCGCACTCATACTTGCATTCTGGGTAGTGCTTCCACTTCTTGTTGTAGGTCTCTTCTGTGAGTGCAGGTACCATTTTGAAGGAATTGGTGACATCAACGTAAACCTTAATAGCGCATGTGACAAAATGGCAGACTCGGTTGACAACCTTAAGTCCGACGTCAACAACAAGTAATCAGAAAGATATATAAAAACAATATCAACACAGAATAAAAAGCTATATGTAATAAAAACAACGTATATATCAAGTTGGTATAAATTGAAAAAGAAAAATATTAAAAGAAAAAACAGACATAAAAAAGATGAAAACAGGAATATCTTTTAACGGTATTCTGTTAATTACTAGCTGATATAGTTTGGTTTTGAGAATGTAATGTCTGTGAAATATACCTCTGCAATGGGTAGCCGTGGCGACTGAGCTTTGGTGCTTCTTGCCGAGGCAGAGACCACAAACGTCCTTATCGCGGTCGGCGCCGAGTGCAGATAGAAGCAAGCCAAAGCGAAGGAAGATAGGCGTAATTGCAGAGGTATATTTCATAGGCTTACTTAAAAACCAAACTATATCAGCGTCCGTCATAAAAGAAAGGAAAAAGATATGGCACAGAAGATTCTCATTGTGGAGGATGAAGAGAAAATTGCAAGATTTGTGGAGCTGGAGCTGCTGCATGAGGGATACGAGGCGGAGAAGGTATTTGATGGAAGAACAGGGTTGGACAAAGCTCTGTCCGGTGGCTTCGACCTCGTGGTGCTGGATGTGATGCTTCCGGGACTCAACGGTCTGGAGGTGCTTCGAAGAATCCGCAAGGAGAGTGATGTGCCGGTCATCATGCTGACCGCGAGAGATGCGGTCATGGACAAGGTATCTGGTCTTGATGCCGGTGCAGACGATTATCTCACCAAGCCATTTGCCATAGAGGAGCTGCTTGCCAGGATAAGGGTTGCGTTGAAGAGACGCGGAGTTGCGGAGGTTCACACACACAGGATAGAGATCCGTGGAGTGTGCATGGACACCGACAGGCATGAGGTTACAGTGTGCGGCGAGATAGTTGAGCTGACAAACAGGGAATTTGAGCTGCTGAGAACACTCATGGAGAACAAGGACATCGTTATGGACAGGGAAAAGCTGCTGAATGCGGTGTGCGGATACGATTACCTTGGAGAGACAAACATCATAGATGTGTATGTGAGGTATCTGAGAACAAAGATAGATGACAGATTTGGCGTGAAGCTCATCACAACGGTCAGGGGCGTCGGATATGTTATCAGAGAATGACCAATGTGAATACCGGCACGGAGCAGACAGATATGTGACAAGCCAGCAACGCATGGCACGGATACGCACAGATAGAGAGAAAATACATGGGAAAGAAAACTAACGAAAACAAAAGAATGTCATCGATAGCCAGAAGGATAAATATGAGCTTCTGGCTCAAAGAACTGGGCAATGTGATACTTATAGATATCGTCATTGCCTTTCTTATTGTAAGTGTATTTGCCGTGTGGGGCAGGAAACAGCTGCCACAGGGCGTGGGCGGAATGAGATATTACGTTGAGAAAAATGAAGATGGCGGAGCGTATGAATATATAATAGAAGGGTCAGATGAGAAGAAGTACAGATATGACGTTAAGATCCTTTGGGATATCATAGAGCTTCCGGGCATTATATTGCTGGGGATGGAGACTATAGTGTTGTTTGCTGCGTTGTTCAGGACAGCGGATGTCAGAAGGAGATTAAAGCCGTTGAACGATCTGGCAGTTACGGCGGAAAAGCTCAGCAAAGAGCCGATGGATCACAATAAGATAGACGATCTGGAGAAAGCCATATCGCACCTGTCTGCGGATGATGACGAGCAGGTTATACACACCGGAGACAAGGATCTCCAGAGCATAGAGATCGCGCTCAACAATCTGCTCAGAAATATGAAGGAAAATGAGAAACGTCAGATGAGATTCGTGTCGGATGCTTCCCACGAGCTCAGGACGCCTATTGCGGTGATCCAGGGATATGTGAATATGCTCGACCGATGGGGTAAGGATGACGAACAGGTTCTGGAAGAGTCCATAGAGGCACTCAAAAATGAATCCCAGCACATGAAGGAGCTTGTGGAACAGTTGTTATTCCTTGCAAGGGGCGACAGTGGAAGGCAGCACCTGAACATGGAGAAAACCGATCTCAACCGCATGGTAAGTGAAGTGTGGGAGGAGTCCATGATGATAGACGAGAGCCACAGATATGAGTTCCGTGGTACTGAGAATGAGGCGTGTGTGCTCGGCGATGTGGCGATGATCAAGCAGTCCGTCAGGATATTTGTCCAGAACGCGGCGAAGTATTCTGAACCCGGCACGGCCATAATACTCGGTGTAAAAGAGGAGCCCGGTTATGTCAGTTATATGATAGAGGACGAGGGAACCGGAATGAATCCGGGCGATCTGGCTCATATATTTGACAGATTTTACCGCTCGGATGAGGCCCGGAATAATGAGACCGGAGGCTCAGGTCTTGGCCTGTCCATCGCTAAATGGATCGTGGATGCCCACGGAGGTACCATACAGGTAATATCCAGAGCGGATATAGGATCAAGATTTGTTGTGAGGTTTCCTAAAATTGCTTAAAAAGAGAGGTTGCATATATTTATTGGTAATCTGAGTATCTGTGGTTGCTGAACAATCCCAGAATACAGCCTGCACTTCCTAAAATTATGTATTCTTTCATAAAAGAGGCGAGAGTCTTAACTGAGTGAACATCAATATACCATGGTATGATAGCATTAAAGAGATTTCCTCCGCTAAGAGACAGGATGATCAGTGTAAATGATAAAATGATGGCTATGGTGATGTTCTTCGCTGTATATACTGTGCCGTAATATAAACCGCAGAAGCAATATATTATAATAAGATTTTTGGCTATAAATCTTTCTGGGTAGAGAATTGTCCTGAAGAACAACAACGATGTTATGGCACACATTAATAAAGACAGGTATAAAAATGGAATAATTGTTTCTACCCATTTTATTCTGTGGGCTATGTAAAAAAGTTCCCGGCTTGGGCTATATACAAACGGCATAAAGGTTATTGTATATAGCAGCATAACGCACACAGGATATGCTATGCAGTAACACTGCTGCAGTGCGTTTTCTTTATCCTGCAGATCAAGGGGTTTCATCATCATAAAGCCCGTAATAGCAGCTAAAACAGCTATAATTACACAGAGTATCATTCCCTTACGCAATATAAATAGTGAGTTATGTATTCTTTGCACCATAGTTACACTCCGTTCCTGTAAGACTTAAGAATATACATGTATCCATCTTCCAAAGTGGGATCAGCTGATGCAGGCTCTGAGGTATCAATAGAAGGGGAAGCCAAAAGCCTGGTCATGGCTGTTTTGATTCCGTCTGTAGTGTCTTTTGCAATTATATAGCCTTGATCGATAATTTCTATATAATCACACAAAAACTCCGCATCGTCTACGATGTGTGTGGATATAATAATTATCTTGTCATCACAATTGGTTTGTTTTATAAGATCCCTGAATCTGAGTCTTTCCTCAGGATCAAGACCTGCTGTCGGTTCATCGCATATTATTATAGGGGGATTGCCAAGAAAAGCCTGGGCGATTCCAACACGTCTCACCATTCCGCCAGACAGAGTATGAGCCTTTTTGTCAATATAACTTGATAAATTGACACTTTCTATAACTGATTCGATGTCTTCATCAAGACTACATGATGAAATACCCTTGGAAAATGCAATATAACGCATACATTCTCTTACGGTCATTCCGGGAAAAAGACCAAATTTCTGAGGCAGATACCCGATATCAACAGAATGTATATTTGCTCCGTTCAGGAGAATGCTTCCGGTAGCTGATGGATATAACCCAATAAGGGATCTCATGAATGTGGTTTTGCCGGCACCATTAGGACCGAGTAGTCCGTGTACTCCTGATTCAAAATTACAGTTTAAATTGTGAAGAATTGTGTTCCCTCCCAAAGTAGTTGTCATATTTTTTATTTCCAGCATAATAATCCCCCTTTATCTGAACGGATACAAGTTACTTTATTCTGTTGTTTCAGTGATGCCAAGTTCGTCGTATACATCTTCCTGAATCTTTTGAAGTTCCTCATCGGTGAGAATTGAATCAATATTGTACCAATTACCTGTCTGTATATAATTGGTGTAGTAAATATCCAAATTACCTGCAGCATCAAACATCACCATGTCAGAACCGTACATATATGCATTTCTGTGTATTGGTTGTATCAGGATTGTTTTCCCGATAAGGGAATAATCAGTTGCCTTTTCTTCAGGTGTATAGTTTATATATTTTTTTATCTGGCTTGTTATGTAGTGGTTTCGACTCGGATCGGTGTCCGCGCCAATATATGGGAAAATGTATCGCACATTATCAATAATCTGTTCTCTCCAAAATATGCCGGAAACAATGCTTAGCTGATCACTGAAACCACTGAACGTGTCACCGGACAAGCTGAGATTGCTATACGTAGTAAAATCAGAGTATATGGATACTGTGAACCTGCTCAGATCCTTAGGAAGCTGGCAATATCCGTTTTGAAATAAGTCTCCATTTCCAGCAATTGGGTAATACGGGAAGTTCCCAGGAAGATATGCACCATTTTCCCCTGTGTAGCAAATATTGTAGGATTTTCCTGTATACTTTATGTATATGGATGAGAGATTGCCGGCTTCGTTGTATATGCATAGCTTATTCCCATTTCTGCTATAGCGGATAGCATTATCCTTATCATCTGCTATATAGTCGATATTGTAATCTTTACAGAGTATAAAATGGTATTCAGGGAGACTGGTGTCTGATAGCTGCATATACATATCTGCGATCAAATTCTTCCTTATGTCAAAATGTATGTTATACTCTGTAACATAAAAATCTATTTCCTTTGTTGGAGTAAGTAATTCCTGTTCATTTGCAAATAAATCCGAGGAATCGTCTGCGTATCCAGGGTTACTACCATTATATGGGATGTTGCAGATATAAATAAAGGAAAACGAGCATAACACTGAAAATATGGTGGCAAAAATCAAAGATAACTTCTTGTATCTGAAGAAATTTGTGATCAAATATACGGAGATCACGCCAAATACTATATACAAAGGTTTGGACAGAAAATGTATATTTACAGGAATTAAAGCTGCTTCATCTGGAATATAAGTAAGAGAAGCACAGAATATATTGGATATTTCCTGTATACTGCCGATTTTATCTTCCGCAGGAAAGGTGAACTTACCCGATTGCAATATGGCAACTATAGTGAACCCAAATAATGCAAGATAGGCAAGGATAGTATTGTTGATATACGATATGATGAGCCCAGTCATAACCGCACAAGTGTTAACCATAAATACATGTGTGAAAATAGCCTTAATTGTATATATATAAAAGTCTGCAGAGGAAGAACCTGACAGTATACAAAGGCATATACATATAACTAACATGCACATACATAATAAGACATTTATGATAGAGAGAATAAGCAGTTGCTGTGATTCTCTTTTAATTGATGACATAGTGTATGTGCTTATGCTCTCTACCACATTGGTTTTTTTTACGATAGATGTGTATTCAAAGGACAAGTACAAAAACAGAATATAATAATATATGGAATTTCCAAGCATCATATCTGTATGTTCAACTATATCAATGTAGTTAAATTCTCTAAGCAGACTGTCTTCAATGAATTTGTATACTGAGTATAAAATACAAAATATGATAGCAGCGATGGAAGGCCAAAAGCATTGTGGAGTTTTCCTGAATAGTATGTAATTCTGTTTAAGCATTACCTGGTTCCTTTCAATATTTTAATAATCTATTCTTGCCCAGCCAATACCAGGTTTACTGGTATTGTTCTGATATAATTTTACTGTTAGTTTTTGGCTATAACCAGTTTTGGAGGAGTATATGTAATTAAAATTTGTATTAGGAATACATCCTCCAGTTATGTAGGTTTGTGATTTTGCATTATCAGTTATGCTGTATCTTATGCCAGTACCACCGTTTAGCGCTCCACCGTTTATTTGTGCACTAGCACAGCTTACTGTTGCACTTTTGCTTGTATCTTTCATTACAAGGCTTATTGACTTCGAACTAGCATTGGCTATTGTTGGTAATAACAACATAAAGCATAAAGCTAGTATAGATAATAGCATTGATTTAGAGTGTTTCATGTTTAATTTTCCTCCCATTTTAATAATAAGTATAACTACTTTACCTCCCATCATTAATAAATTATAATTAGTAAAGTTTAGTTGCTCTAAAATTTACGTAAGTTGTATTAATTGGTAAATGAAAGGCGGAAGATGTTAAAAGTTGCTATATGTGATGATGAGCAGAAGGATATAGACATTGCAGAAAAATGCATATTGGAGTATTCGTTTAAACACAATCTGGATATTGAATGCGCCAACTACAGGACGGGGCAGGAATTGCTGGACAAGATGGAATCTGGTGAACATTATGATTTTTTTGTCTTTGATGTGGAAATGAAGAAGGAGGATGGAATATATATCGCCTCAATTATCCGAAAAAGATACGACAAAAATGCAATTATCATTTTTGTAAGCAATTACCCGGGACATATGGGACGGAGCTTTTCTGTGCATGCATATAATTATATTCAGAAACCTCTTAAATATATAGAGTTGGAACAAGTATTATCTCAGGTTTTGCGTGAGATAAGGGACATGGAGTTTAATAAGTTGATTGTGCCAGCGGCAGATGGAGAAAGAGTTGTTAATATATCTGATATTATGTATATAGAAACCTCGAGAAAATTTCAAAAGAGTGTAGATATTCATTCTGCAAAAGAGATTATACAGGTTACAGGAAATTTAAAAAAATGGTTTAACTTGTTAAAGGACAAAAGGTTTGTATACAGCTTTAAGGGGTATATTGTAAATATAGATCACATAGTTACCTTGAGAGGCGGGGAGCTTGTTTTGGATAATAACGAGATTATTCCGTTGTCAAGGAAATATGAGGAAGAGGTAAGGAAGAGTCTTATTAATACGGTTATATCAGATGTGGGGAGCATCAGAGGTTAAAGGGTGAGTTATTTAGTATTAATTTTTATATCAGCAATTATGGATGCTGTGACTGTAAAAGTTTATGTAGAGAAATGGCTTGGAAAGCCTACGCTTAGAATATCGACAATAGCATATTGGGGTATATTTATTTTAACAGAGCTGGCTTCAAGAGGCGGACAGCTTTTCATGATAGACGTGTCACAGGAGAAAGCAATGGTCAGCCAGGTGTCCGCACATATAGTTATCATGCTCGTATTTATTTGCCTATATGATTCCCGTATAGCTGAATGTATATCTGCGTTTATTATATGGGTATTGGGTTATCTGGTGAGCATCGGTTTATCTGATGTAGTGGTAATTACAACGGATCAGATGCTGTATGACGGTGGAATAACTCATCTGATCTCGGTGATGGATATGTATGCACAGTTTATTATGCTGCCTGTCCTGATCATAATACTGGTAGTGAGAAATTATGTATCAGGTAGATATTCATTTAAACAGTTGGTCATAGTGCTTATAACTCCAATGATAAGTTGTTATCTATACTTGATAATACCAGAACAGATCGTGCTTTTGTCAGGGTATGGATTTATATTTGTGCTGATAATTGTGCTGGTCTTAAATGTTTTGAATTATTATCTGTTTGATAACATGGTGGATAATTATAAATTGAAAAATCAGGTAACAATGCTTGGTTATCAGTTGGAGCATCAGTCGGATAAATATGACCAATTGGTTCTTTCTTATAAGAAAATTGGCAGTATGGTTCATGATACCCAAAAGCATATAAGCTATATAAGGTCATGCATAGAAGAGAAAGAATATGACAGGATAAGAACAGTATGTGATAGATATGAGGAAGAATTAAAAAATAAATATGTTGTTTCAAAAACAGGAAATCTTGTTATTGATACATTTGTGAACAGTGCGTATACATTTGCCCAAAACAATGGCGTGAAATTTCATACGGATTTTAAGTTCGATAAAAATTCAATAATGGTCTCTGACTATGATATGTGTATAATAATAGGAAATCTGCTGGATAACAGTATCAATGCATGTAAGAAACAGAAGGAAAAAGAGGGGGTATATATAAAGCTGGCAATAGTGCAGACAGATCGGCATTTGGTAATAGATGTGAAAAATAGCAGTACACAGTCTGACGTGGGCGGCAGTAAGGATATGACTCATGGATATGGTATACAAAATGTGAAAAATACCATGGACAAGTACAATGGAATAATGGAGATAAAGAATACATATGGGGAATATGAAACACTTGTGCTGATCCCCATAAATCAGGATTAAATGTACATAAACCGCATGCCCCCGCATAGACTGTAAAAACAGAATATGCGGGGGCTTTTTCTTTGAAGGATTATATAGAAGAGCGGGCAATCGAAGCGGCAAATTATATCATAGACACAAGGGCGACTGTGAGACAGACAGCGGACAAGATGGGTATAAGCAAATCAACGGTGCACAAGGATATAACGGAACGGCTGGTCCGTATAAGACCCATGCTGGCGGCCCAGGCCAGGGTGGTGTTGGATGCCAACAAGGCGGAGAGACATATAAGAGGAGGGCTTGCCACGAGGGAGAAGTATCTGCATGTCACAAAGTTTTAACATAGCTTATGTTGTATTTTTCTCTGATTTGGGTTAAACTTTTGATGATTGTATAATAGCGGACTAAGTGTGGGCTATTAGAAAATGGCAGTTTAACTATAGATTAGAGGTTAGGATATGAGATTTATTCATGTTTCGGATGTGCATTTGGGGATGATTCCTGACAAGGGAAAGCCTTGGAGCGATGTCCGTGCGAAAGAGATAGAAGAGACATTTGACAGGATCCTGGATATTGCGGAGGAGAGAAAGGTAGATCTGCTCCTCATTGCCGGCAATCTGTATCACAGTGCGCCGAAGGCTGCGGATCTTGCAAAGCTTGATGCCAGACTTGCAAAACTTACAAATACAAGAACGGTGATCATTGCGGGCAGTAGTGATTACATTGAAAGTGGATCTCCATCGGAGAATTATGAGTTCACATCGAACACAGTGCTTCTTCCGGCTGGGGAGTTCAGCAATGCGTATTTTGAAGATATTAATACCTGTGTGACCGGTTTCAGCTATGGACAGGCGGAATACACGGAGGATTTCTCAGAGGGGATAGATGCCCAGACGGAAGGCGCTGTCAATATACTTCTCATGCATGGAGGAGATGCCAGCCACAGTCCATTTAATTTCCGAAAGCTGGCTGACACAGGATTTGACTATGTGGCACTCGGACACCTGAGAAAGCCGAAGCACATGGTGAAGAACCGTATGGCATATCCGGGATCGCCGGAGCCTTTGTCACCTTCTGACACAGGAAAGCATGGCTTTATTTATGGACAGATAATAAACGGAGAGACAAGGATAAAGTGGGAGCCTGTTGCCTGCAGGAATTACATCAACCTTGGACTTGAGATAAAGCCGGAATATACTGACAGACAGATCGAGCATGCTGTTCTGAAACAGATCGATAAGATGGGAACGCAGAACATATATCGGGTTATCCTGAAGGGTCAGAAGGGGCGCGGAGTGAGACCTCAGTTTGATGATGTGTCTCAGGATTACAAGATATATGAGGTTGTGGATAATACGATGTTCGAGTACAATGCTGATGGTCTCAAGAGGGACAATGAGCACAATGTACTTGGAAGATTTATCGCTGAGTTGTCCGGTGAGGATGACGAGGTCAGCAAAAAGGCACTTGAATATGGTCTTGAGGCGATCATAGCAACTGGAGAAAAGTAATGTATATAAATAAACTTTTTTTGAAAGAATTTGGAAAATTCAATAACAAAGAAATAAAGCTGGACAAAGGCTTGAATGTGCTCTATGGAGAGCCCGGAGCCGGCAAGAGTACGATCAGGGATTTTGTGTCCGGTATACTGTATGGTATGAATAAAACCAAGGGTCTTGGAGCCCGGGGAGACAATTTTGCATTAAGAAAGCCATCCGGTGGAAATGGATATGCCGGAAAGGCACAGGTGACAAATGCCGGAAAGAGTCATCTTATGGAGAGAAATTTCAACATGTCCACGGACGGTGCAACGCTCACTGATATAGAGAGTGGTAAGGATGAGAGACTTGTGTCTAAGAATTCCTACAGAGGTGTCCTGTTTGATATGGACAAGAGCACATTTGTGGATGCAATGTGTGTTGATCCGCCGGAGGAGATGGGCGGAGATGACAAAGCTTTGTGTGACAGACTCGAGAAGTATCTTCAGAATATGAAGGAGACGGGCTGCAGCGGAATAAACAGAGCAGACGCGGTGGCGTATCTTGAGAACGAAAAGAAGAAATATGACAATCAGAAGTATCTGGTTCAGATAGAAGAGCTGGAAGCCCAGATGGATGAGCTGGGTGAAGTTGATAAGGAGCTTGAAGACATCCGAACTGCCAGACGTGAGGAGCTTGATGCTTATAATATGGAGATCGCACGTTTGAAGAGAGAGGCAAGGCAGCTTGTGAATGAAAAGGATGCTGAGATCCCTGACGATGATGAGGACAGGGAGCGAAGCAGAATATTCCTCGAGGTTGAAGCTATAGATGATGAGGACGAGCTGAAGGAGAAAAAGAAGCAGGAGAAGAAGGACAAGAAGCTGACGGACAATATATTTGTCATAATGGCAACAGGAATACTGGTTGTTGCAGTGGTCATGCTAGTGGTTCACCTTGTTGGTTTTCAGAAGTCCATACAGCAGCTATTCACGATATGTACGATTGCGTTTGTTGCTATAACCATCATAGATGGATTGTTCAGGAAAGGCGCATTTGACAGTGATAAGCTTCCGTCTGAGGAGGAGTTCAGGAGAACCATATATGAGATGGGAAGAGCAACTGAGTCGAGAACGGTTCGCGTTGAGATAGACAGAGCTTTTCAGGAGGAGCATGACAGGAAGCTTGATATGTTCAAGTTCCAGGAGCATGATGCCATAGAGAAGAGGGATGCCTACTATGAACTCAAGGAGAAGAGAGACGCCATATTTGCCGATTATGATGTGCTTGAGACTGAGAAGAAGGCCATAGATAAGGCTATCAATACCATAATGGACATATCGGAGGAGTTCTCAGGACTGTTTGCCGGTATGGACGGCAGAGTATCGGATATTCTTAGCGCACTCTCCGGTGGACAGTATCAGGAGGCAAAGCTCGATGATGAGATGCATGTTGCAGTGAAAAAGGATGACCATTTCTTCCGGGCGGAGTTCCTGGGACATGAGGTCGTTCGGCAGGTGTATCTGGCTGTGCGGCTGGCTGTTGCAGAGATACTTAACAACGAGAAAATGCCACTTGTGCTGGACGATGTGATAGATGTAACCGATGAGAGTCAGCTCACGGGAGTGCTCAAGGCGATGAGTATGGTGAACACTGAGCAGACGATATTGCTTACATCCGATAAGGATCTGGTTAACAGACTTGAGGATATGCATATAGCATGCAATGTGGTGACATTGTAGAAAGTTTCTAATAATAAATAATTAAAAGACCTGCGGAAGCTTGCGATACATGGTATGTATCAGGTGAGCTTCCGTAGGTCTTTTTTGTAAGTCTATAATTGTATATTAGTAATTCTCGTAGTTATCTGAGATAGTGTGCTTCTCCTTGTACTCAGCAATTCTCGCACTGATTCTCTCTGATGGATCAAGAAGATCGCTGAGAGATGCATCGTGGTTGAGGTGATCGATAATGAGTGCAATGTACTTGCTCATGTCGGCTGATACATACCAGTCGCGGTCTGCAAGCTCAGGAAGCTGATAAGTGAGGTTGGTTGTGATGACCTTCTCAATGAGACCTTCCTCGTGACACTTGTCAAATACCTCAAGACCCTTGGTGAAGAGACCAAATGTAGCAAGTGCAAATACTCTCTTAGCCTTTCTTGCCTTGAGCTGCTTGGCAACATCTATCATACTCTCGCCTGATGCGATCATGTCGTCGATGATGATAACATCCTTGCCTTCAACTGAATCACCGAGGAACTCATGGGCAACGATAGGATTACGTCCGTCCACAACTCTTGAGTAATCTCTTCTCTTGTAGAACATACCTACATCTACACCGAGAAGGTTAGCGAAGTAGATAGCTCTGTGCATAGCACCCTCGTCAGGTGATATAACCATCATGTGGTCGTTATCTATCTCAAGATCAGGAGTTGATCTAAGAAGTGCCTTTACAAACTGGTAAGTAGGCTTTACGTTCTCGAAGCCGCTCTTTGGAATAGCATTTACAACACGTGGGTCGTGAGCGTCAAATGTAACGATGTTGTCTACACCATACTGCTGAAGCTCCTGGAGCATAACTGCACAGTCGAGGGACTCGCGTCCTGATCTCTTGTGCTGACGGCTCTCATACAGGAAAGGCATGATGACAGTGATCTTTCTAGGCTTGTCTGTCATGGCAGAGATGATTCTCTTCAGATCAGCATAGTGATCGTCAGGAGACATTCTCTGAGTCTGGCCACCCATGGTGTATGTGCAGCTATAGTTTCCTACATCAAGCATGATATATATGTCTTTACCGCGGACTGACTCGTTGACAATACCCTTTGCCTCACCTGAACCAAATCTAGGGCAGTCTGCCTTGATAAGGTAAGAGTCCTTCTCGTAACCGTGGAATACGATGCTTGACTTGTTCTCGTTCTGACGGTTCTTTCTCCATTTTACGATATAAGAATCGACCTTCTCTCCGAGAGGTACAATGCTCTTATGAGCAATGATTCCTAAGCTTCCTACAGGTATTGTTTCCAACTTGCTATCGTCTGGCATAATAAAAATCCTCCTAATCTGCTTTCGTTGTCTACCTTTTGTTCCTGGCTATGCTTTTCATTCTTTTTACATAGCGGATGTTATCTCCGTAGAGATTGAAGATGAGATAGCTATCAACTATTCGTGACATGATACGCTCTGTATACCTGTTCTTGAATTCCTGCAGATCAAGATTAGTAGAAATGAGAGTAGACTGTCTCTTGATAGTTCTCGTATTTATAATCTCAAATAACTGAGACAGGACAAATGAGTTGGTGTACTCTGTGCCCAGATCGTCAATTATAAGAAAATCGCAGTTATATATGTAGTCATACAGCATCTTCTGATGCGGTTCATGACCACCCTTTATTATAATGTCCTGTAAGATATTATCAAATAAATTTATCGCCGACAAGTATAAAACTGTATAACCTTTGTCTAAAAGTTCCTTAGCGATACAATTTGTCAGGAAGGTTTTGCCTGTTCCGGTCTCTCCATATATAAGAATGCCCGGTCTGCTGTCCTGAAAATTCTCTGTGAACTGTCTTGATGCAGACAATATGCTCTGTGCATTCTGGTAAGGAGTGTAATTGTAGCCAGCAATGTGTTCATCTCTGTAGAAATCAGGATTGAAGCTGGCAAAATTCTCCGTCTCCAGCACCTTCTCTATGGTGGACTGCTGGTACAACTGGCTGATGACCATGTGTTTCAGACATGAACATGGCTTACCATCTACATATCCGCTGTCTCTGCATGCGGGGCAGTTGTATATCGGTGCCAGATAATCGTCAGGGTATCCGGTCTGTGCCATGAGCTGATGCTTCTCATCGCGGAGAGCGTGGTTCTTCGTGGAGAGTGCTTCTTCATCCACTTCCTGATGCAGTATCCTTGCCCTTGATGCCTGGACGGCACTGTGGGCGATGGCATCGTCGATCTCCTTTATACGAGGGATCCTGGCATATACCTCAGCTTTTCTGTTGTCCTGTCTGCGAAGATTGTCCTGCCTGATCCTGCTCAGTCGGGACAAAATATCATCATAATTTATATTGCCCATAATATGTATATATTACCTCTTGTCAAGATTGAGTTCATCTGCAAGCATCTGTTCCAGCTTGTCCAACTGGTTGGACATGTCTGTCTGCTTGAAGTTCGCAAATCCATTCGGATTCCTGGTGGCTGCAGGCTGCGCTGTGGCCGCTGATTTCTTCTTGAGGAACTCCTGATCGAGCAGTTCGACATCCCTAATGGATTGTACACCATTCTTATGCCAGTTTTCAAGAATTCCATTGACATATGCGAAGTTGGCGGATTGTGGCTTGGAGATTATGGCCTTCTCACATGCCAGAAGGATAAGATCCTCTGAGAAATTCATCTCACCTGTCCACGCGTCAATGTATGCGGTCTCTATGCTGGTAGGATTGCTTCTGCGTATTCCGAGTGCAGAGAAGACCTTTCTGTAAAATGGGTTGTAGGCGGAGCTGTCTGCCTTGGCCTTGTCAACCGTGTCGATTCCTTTTTCATACCATGCTATGGCTACGGTCTCCGCATATCTGAAGCTTGCCTTGCCCATGGTCAGACAGTATTCGATCAGATATTCGATGAGCTCCTGGGAGAAGCCAAGCTGGTCGTATATGTATATGAGACTTTCTGATTCAGGCATGGAAAGCGGTCTGCCAAAATATGCCTCTGTCTCAAACATAATATCAGAGAGAACCTCGTCCTCCTGTTTCTTCCTAAGAAATTCTGGTGTAACTGTTATCTTGTCAGGCAGAGTGCGCTCCGGCACCTCGGCCTTGTCTTCGTCTGCGATCGTCGCCGTGATCTCGCTGTTGTTATCGTCATCTCCGGTGGAATAATCCACGCCGAGAATAGAGAGGTCGTCAACTCCGCTGTCGGAGGAGCTGCCCTTGTCGTGAAGAGGGAGAAGAGTTATTCCTGTAAGCTCCTTCTTCTTGTTGTAGTTGAGCTTCATAACATCCTGGCTTATCCAGTATTTTATGGCTCTGCAAATATCCTTCTCTGTGAGATTAAAATGATCTGCTATGTTGGCGACAGACACGGGTTTACTGGAAGACATAAGTCTGACCAGATACAGATATACCTTAACAAACTCTCCGCTGGCGGAGGTCATGTAATAGTCTATAAAAAAGTTTGATATAGAGGAATATGTTTCGTTTTTTTCTGTTGTAATAGTAATGTAGCTCATGTCAAAAAACTCCTTGATCATACTCCTGAAATAGCGCATTTCCCTTAGCGCAAATGCATTATAACATGAACTTTTTGGAATGCAAACAGAACATACAGTCGGTTGGGAAAAATGGTGGGGATGTGGATAATGTGGATAATGTGGACGAAAAAGAGACATAAAAATACAAAAGTCATAGTTTAACAGGGCTTTGTAATATTTCTGTAAAAATTATGTCAACAAAAAAATATAAGCTCTGTGGGGAAAACTTTCCCACAGAGCTGTGTGGATAATGTGGATAACTAATTTTTTATCAGGTCATTTCCGATAGAATAGACGTTTCCGGCGCCCATAGTTATCAACAAATCATTTTTTTTGCAATTTTTTAAGAGATAATTTTCTATATCGTCGAAAGATGGAAGATAGAACGCATCAGTACCCGTCTCGGCGATCTTCTCGGCGAGTTGCTTTGCTGAGACAAGTCCGGTATCCTTCTCTCGGGCTGCATAAATATCTGCCACGATGACGTGGTCACATACCTTGAGTGCGTCTACAAACTCATCGAACAGAGCGTAGGTTCTTGAGTAAGTGTGTGGCTGGAATACGCACCACAGTTCGTTGTAGCTTGTGTTCTTTGCTGCCTTCAGTGTGGCTGCTATCTCAGTTGGATGGTGAGCGTAGTCATCCATGACTTTCACGTTGTCGAGGATGGTTCCTTTGTACTCAAAACGTCTCTCGGCACCGACACACTCTGACAGTCCCTGTTTGATGACATCTATGGAGATTCCAAGTTCAAGGGATGCCGCTATGGCTGACAGTGAGTTGTATACGTTGTGCTCACCGAATACCTTGAGTGTTATGTCAGTGATCTCTTTGCCGTCCACAACCAGTGTATAGGTTGGATGGCCGAAGTCATCGAATCGTATATTGTGTGCTGAATATTTGTTCTGTGCGCCCTTTCCAAATGTTACCACGCGGCACTCGAGGTCTCTGACAACGGTATCATAATACTTCATATCGCCGTTCACGATGACCAGGCCCTCCTTTGGAGTCTTGGTGGCAAATACATGGAATGACTCAGCGATCTCATCTATATCCTTGAAGAAATCAAGGTGGTCGGCATCCACGTTCAGTATGATACTGATAAAAGGCTTAAATGCGTGATAGCTGTTGGTGTACTCACATGCCTCTGTTACAAAGTATTCAGATTTGCCTACACGGATATTGCCGCCGATGCTGTCGAGGATTCCTCCCACTGATATGGTAGGATCAGTGTCCGCATCTATGAGGATGTAGGACAGCATGGAAGTCGTTGTTGTCTTGCCGTGGGTTCCACTGACGGCTATGGAATATTTGTAATTCTCCATGATCTGGCCGAGAAGCTGGGCTCTGGTGAGCATAGGAATGTTCTTCTCCACTGCGGCCTTGAACTCTTCATTGTCAGGATGTATGGCTGCTGTGTATACGACCAGATCTATGTTGTCTGTTATGTTAGATGCACACTGACCGATGTTGATAAGCGCTCCCATGTCGGCAAGCTGATCGGTGATTTCGGATGCTTTCATATCTGATCCGGTGACCTTGAATCCGGCCTTCAGAAGTATCTCTGCGAGACCGCTCATGCTTATTCCGCCTATTCCCATGAAATGGACGTTGATTGGCTTTGAAAAATTGATCTTGTACATTTGTATTTCGCCTTCCTTATATAAAAGATTGATTACTATATTTAAAAGTGTTTTTTATTATAGCATAACTGCCCTCAAATGAAAATAAATGGTTTTGGTCAATTGCATAGATTGTTATTGAACGAAAATTATGTTATAAATGGAGGTAGTGTGATGGAAGCTGAGGAGAAAACTGCAAAGCTCATGCGGATCGTAGAGGGCGCAGAAGAGGTAGAGAAGATGGATGCATTGCTCAGCCTGGCTATAACGGGCGGAGATTATAACTGGATCTAAGAGGTATACATATTAGGTATACAGGGGCAAAGATCAATATAATATGAGTAGAGGTTAACATATGATTACAAATGACGCTACATTATTAAAGGTAAAGCACGAGGTGCTTTATGAGGTGGCAAAGCTTGCGTATGAAGGCAGGCTGGATGATGAGAGGGACAATCTTCCATATAAGATGGTTCCCGGTCCACAGCCATTTTTCAGATGTTGTATATACAGAGAGAGGGAGGTCATCAGACAGAGGATCAGACTTGCCGAGGGCAAAGCCCCTGGAACAGAGGATGATGGGAATGTAGTCCAGATCATCAACTCTGCCTGTGAAGGATGTCCTATTTCACGTTACGTAGTAACTGATAACTGCCAGAAGTGCATGGGAAGAGCGTGCCAGCAGGCGTGCCGTTTCGGTGCCATCAGCATGGGACGTGACAAGTCCTACATCGACCCATCAAAGTGTAAGGAGTGTGGACAGTGTGCCAAAGCATGTCCGTACAATGCCATTGCAGATCTGATGCGTCCATGTATCAAGAGCTGCCCGGTTGGTGCCATATCTGTGGCTGAGAATGGAACAGGTATTGCGGTCATAGACAAGGACAAATGTATAGACTGTGGTTCATGTATCCACAAGTGCCCATTTGGTGCGATCGGATCAAAGTCTTATATAGTAGATATAATAAATGACATGAGAGCCGGCAAGAAGGTATTTGCCATGTTCGCACCTGCCACATACGGACAGTTCGGTGCGGATATCACCATGGCGAGCTGGAGAACAGCCATGAAGAAGATAGGCTTCTACGATGCGGTGGATGTGGGACTTGGTGCCGACATGACAGCCATGGCAGAGGCAAAGGAATGGATGGAGGCCAAGGCAGAGGGCAGGAAGAAGACAACCTCATGCTGTCCTGCATTCAAGCTTCTGGTGGAGAAGCATTTCCCTGAGCTGGCAGACATGGTATCTGAGACCGTATCACCTATGTGTGCAGTATCGAGATACATCAAGGAGAATTATGAGGATGCCGTGACAGTATTCATAGGCCCTTGTATCGGCAAGAAGGCGGAGAGCGCAGTCGGAGAGAAGGAATCTGCGGACTATGCGCTGACATACGGAGAGATCAGAGCCATGCTGAGAGCAAAGGATGTCAAGCTTGAGCCTGAGGCTGAAGATAACGACCAGTCCACACTGTTCGGCAAGAAATTTGCAAATGCAGGCGGAGTTACAGCGGCAGTCATAGAGAGCATGAAGGAGCTCGGCTGCGAGGACGAGGTTAAGGTGTGCAAATGCGATGGAATAGATGCATGTAAGAAGGCACTGACTCTCATGAAGTTCAACAGATTCCAGGATGACTTCATGGAAGGTATGGCGTGTGAAGGTGGCTGCGTGGGCGGCCCTTCAAGACACAGGGATCCGAACATGGCGATGCGTGACAGAAAGGCAGCCCTTGATAATTCTACAGATATCAACATCACAGAGAATCTTGAGAAGCAGGGAGCAGACAAGATTGATATGGTGAGAGATTAGTGCATGGAGGACAAAGACATGACAACAGTTTTGATATTTGTGATATGTGTGCTTATATTTGTGTGCGTATCGGTGGTTACGGCGATACTTGTATACAAGTCACAGATGCGTAAGAAGAAGCTTCAGTGGGACAGCCGGCAGCAGACACAGGATTCCAAGCAGGTACAGGATCAGTAGAGACTGTGATATATAATGAAATAATAAGAAAATTAAGGTGTGCAGCGATGGAGATGAAACTGGACTTATCCGGGGGGATTCATTGCTGCACGCCTTATTTTTATGGATTGAGGGAAAAACTGTGCAGTCAAAATGTAATACCAATATGTGAAAATAAATTAAAACTTTTATTTTTCTGTTGACATGACAAAGAGATATGATAATATATGGATGTAGTAATCGAAACTACATGTAAAGTTAATTGAAAACGCAAATTAAAGTAATGTTTATTTTGATTGCTAGATAGAAATACGAACTTAGAAGACTTTTTATACTAAGTTAATACATAATGTGATAAAAAACGGCATGTATCGCCGGCGTTAAAAGGCGGAAAAGCCGTTTTACCATATATATTATCAGAACTTATAGTTTATGGAGGAAATTAACATGTCAACAGAAATGAGACCAGAGCAGGGAATAGCAGGAAAGTTTGTGAGGTCAGCTCTTGATGAGAATGGAGTTCTCAGCAAGATTGAGTTCACCAACAGCGAGAATTTCAACTTCGCATACGACGTAATGGATGCTCTGGCAGAGAGGAAGCCTGATCAGACAGCGCTCATCTATGTATCAAAGGATAGAACGATCGAGAAGAAATTCACATTCCAGGATATCAAGGATTATTCCAACAGGGCAGCCAATTACTTCAAGAGCCTGGGCATCAGGAAGGGTGACAAGGTAATGCTCGTGTTAAAGAGACATTATCAGTATTGGTTCACCATGATGGCTCTCCACAAGATCGGTGCCATAGCTATACCGGCGACAAATATATTAAAGGCAACAGATTATCAGTATAGAATTGAGGCAGCAGGCGTATCAGCGGTTGTGTGTACATCAGATGACGGAATCACGGCGTCCATAGATACATTTGCTGATGACAAGCTGACAAAGATCGTTGTAAATCATCCAGTAGAAGGCTGGAACTTCTTCGATGAGGGAATCATGGAGTGCAGCACCGAGTTTCCAAGACCTACAGGCGAGGATGCCGTAGGGGGAAAGGATGATATACTGTTCGTCATGTTCACATCGGGAACAACAGAGCATCCAAAGATGGTTGCACACAATCATCTGTATCCACTTGGACATTACATCACAGCAAAATACTGGCACTGCAACAAACCTGGTGAGGTTCATCTCACAGTTTCAGATACAGGCTGGGGTAAGGCTCTCTGGGGCAAGCTCTACGGACAGTGGCTGTGCGAGGCATGCGTATTCGTATTTGACTTTGATACATTCAGTGCGGACACTATATTCAAGCTTATAGAGAAGTACAATATCTCAACATTCTGTGCACCTCCAACACTGTACAGAATCCTTATCCGTATGGATATGAGTAAGTACAACCTCTCATCCCTCAGATACTGTACAACAGCGGGTGAGGCACTTAACCCTGAGGTATTTGACGTATTCAAGGAGAAGACAGGATTCACTATATATGAAGGATTTGGTCAGACAGAGACGACTCTTACCATTGGTAACCTTGAGAATACTACTCCAAGACCGGGATCAATGGGTAAGGCAAGCCCAATGTATGACGTGAGGATCATGAAGGCAGACGGAACATTTGCTGCACCTGGTGAGACAGGTGAGATCGTCATCAACATCGCAGACGGTGCGCCGGACGGACTGTTCATGGAGTACTACAGGGATCCACAGAGAACAGCCGAGGTTATGCATGACGGCTTCTATCACACAGGTGATACGGCTTACCAGGATGAGGATGGATATTTCTGGTTCGTTGGACGTGTGGATGATATCATCAAGGTTGCAGGCTACAGAGTAGGACCTTTCGAGATAGAGAATGAGATCATGAGAATACCTTATGTCCTTGAGTGTGCAGTTACATCAGTACCTGACAGCACAAGAGGTCAGGCAATAAAGGCCACTATCGTTCTCACAGAGGGTACAGTTGGCGATGAGAACCTCAAGAAGGAGCTCAAGAGATACTTTAAAGAGAACATCGCAAGCTACAAGAGACCTAGAGTTATCGAGTTCGTTGATGAGATGCCAAAGACCATCAGCGGCAAGGTAAGACGTGTTGAGATCAAGGAAAAGGACTGGAAGTAAGTCAGAAATCAGGTGAAGAAAAATGATAGATATGAGTAAGATCAAGCCATATGATAGATCGGTTTATTATTATGAGACGGACAGGATGCAGATAGTACACCACTCCAATTACATCAGATGGATCGAGGAGGCAAGGCTGGACTGGATGAAGCAGATAGGCTGGGATTACAAGTCTATAGAGGATGACGGATATATAATTCCTGTGCTTGGTGTGACGGCTGAGTATAAGAGTATGTGCCACTTCGGCGATGATGTGCTGATACATGTCAGTCTTTCGGAGTATACAGGTGTCCGGGTAGGGTTTTCGTATGAGGTCGTGGACAAGAAGACAGGCGAGCTTAGAACACTTTGCACAAGCTCACATTGTCTGCTGGATGGCAACAACAAGCTTGTGTTCATCAGAAAGGCATATCCTGAGCATGATAAGCTGTTTAAGGAGCTGCTTGAGGATTACAAGAAACGTCAGAGCAAATAAACAGAGCTGTTGTCTGGTGTATAAATAATTTAATATTGTATTAATTGATGGTTATTAATAGCTGGTAAAATTGTTTGTGTAACTTTTTTATCAGCTATTTTTATCTATTTAGACATGTAATTAGTTAAAACATCCTTTTTATATTATGGCGTAAATGCTATAATGGAAACGGTTGCGTGGGAATATATGGCAGGCTGGATGCTGCTGCAAGGAGGGATCTTTTGAAAGAAGTATCACTTGATAAACAATACTACAAAGAACATGTACAGAACATATTATATGATAATTATGTGAAACTGGCGCTGGTCAACATTGATACTGGGGAGTATGTGAGTGTTATCAGTGTGGACAAGAATGTAGATAATTATAAAAGTACCTCTGACGTATCTTCCTATTTTAAGGATAACAAAGGACTGGACTGCTGTCATCCTGATGAAGTCAGAGAATTTGCATATATGTGTGATATGAAGCATGTCAAAGCACTCATAGAAGCCGGAGCCAGATCCATCGTGCGTAATTTCAGGTTCAGATTGAGACTTGGCGAGGACTATGAGTGGGTTTCCATGGATATAGAAGCTGAGAAAGAGCCGAGAGAGGACGGACAATGGGTTGTGTTCGGCATGAGGGCAGTCAGCCTTGACACCCTGGTGCTGGAGGATAGTCTCAGGACACTGACAAGGGTATACAGGCGTATATTCAGGATTGATGTGACGCACAATATTTGCGAGACATTGAGAGGCGGATATATAAGAAGCAGAGATGAGGTTAAGCATGACTGCCTTGGAGATTACATGAAAGACATGACTATGGGGGGTGAGATATTCCCTGACGATGTGGACAGGGTAAGAAAGTGCCTGTCTCCTGAGTTCCTCATAAAATATTTTGCAAATGGACATGACAGATTTACCATTAGATATAAGCGTAAAATGGATATGGTGTACAGATGGGTGATGACAGAGGTCATACCTACTGCTGACTATAGAGATGACAATAAGGTATTCTATCTTTATACGAGGGATATACATGAGGAGTATTCTGAGAGCATAGAGAAACAGGAGCTGTTGGAATTTTACAGTTACAAGGATACACTCACTCGTCTCGGCAATAGAAATGCATTTAACATTCTGTGCGACGCGTATGCAGACCGAAATGATAAGCGGTCGGTCGGATTCGTATTCAACGATGTGAACAAATTGAAGTATGTGAATGATCATTATGGACATAAAGAAGGAGATCTATATCTTCAGAGGGTATCGCAGATGTTGGCACAGCATTTTGGCGAAAATGCATGTTACAGGATAAGTGGCGATGAATTTGTTGTCATCATTATGGATATTGCTGAGCAGTCGTTTAACTCAATGATCGCCAGATATAAAGAGGTAATTGATGAGCAGGAGGAGGCTCCGGTTGCGTTTGGCGCAGTCTGGAAGGCTGAGGCTGATTCCATAGACAAGATAATGAACGAAGCCGAAAGACTGATGTATGAGGATAAGAAGAGATTCTATTCGAAGCATCCTGAGGTCAAGAGGCGCGAGAGCGTGGAGAATGAGGCGAATATAGCTGTAGGAACTACAAAGGATGGAGTCCCGCATTACAGGAATCTTGGAAAGACAGACAGGATATTTGATGCCCTTGCAGCTACAACACTCAGAAATTATATATTTATGGATGATCTCGATACGAATGTTACAAAATGGTCTGCAAGTGCGGTGGATTACTTTGGGCTTCCGGGGCAATACATATATGATACACAGAAAGTGTGGGAGAAGCTTATACATCCAGATGACAGAGCAATATTTGAACAGGATATTACAGAGGTATTTGCGGGGCGCAAAAAGTATCATGATGTAGAATATAGAATGAGAAACAAAAATGGTGAATATGTGGTCTGCACCTGCAGAGGTTTCATCACCAAGAAAGAAAATGGTGATCCGGAGTTCTTTGTGGGCACTGTCATAAACCACGGTGTCATAGATGGGGTTGATCCGGTGACTAACCTGCACAATCAGCATGAGTATACCAAGTATATATCAATACATTTGAGAAACAAGCAGACGATGAGCATTCTGGCAATAGGAATATCCATGTTCAACAGTATCAATATGATGTATGGATATGCATATGGCAATGCTGTTCTTAAGGATTTTGCCACAAAGCTCAAAAATGTCGTCGGTGGAAAGGGACTCGTGTTCAGACTTGACGGTGCAAAATTTGCGATTTGTTCAAACGTGTATACCAAACAGGAACTCAAAGAGGTATACAGACATGTACAGAATCTTGCACTTGACAATGTAGGTCTGAATGGCACATCGATCCCGCTTAAATTGTACGGAGGTGGTCTGATATATGACCATGTAGGAGCCGATGAGGACGTGATAAAGAGCAGTGTGGAATATGCCCTGGAGAGATCCAAGGAGGATCATCATGGTGAACTTGTATTCTTCAATGAGGAGATCAAGGACAATGATAGAATGAGACTGCAGCTGTACAGCACAATACACAAATGTGTGGCAAACAACATGGAAGGCTTTTTCATGTGCTATCAGCCTATAGCAAATTCCGAGACAGGACACATAGTAGGTATGGAGGCTCTTCTCAGATGGAAACACAAGGAATTTGGAGTGGTTCCACCGGGAATATTTATACCGTGGCTTGAGATGGAGCCGTGTTTCTTTGAACTTGGCAACTGGATAATAGAGCAGGCACTCACGGATGGTATGGAGGTTCGCAAGATCAGACCTGATTTTGTGGTGAATGTCAATATATCAGCGACTCAGCTTGAGAATCATGGATTCAGGCAGGCTGTTGTGGATATATTAAAAAAGACGAAGTTCCCTCCTGAGTATTTGTGCATAGAGCTCACAGAGAGATGTAAGAATATGGATATAGCATTTCTGAAAAATGAGCTGGAATATTTCAGGAAACTTGGAATAAAGATCGCTATCGATGATTTTGGAACGGGAAATGCTACCCTAAATCTGCTCACGGAATTACCGATAGATGAGCTTAAGGTCGATATGTCATTTGTCAGGGGAATACAGGAGAGCAAGCCTAATCAGGTCCTTGTACAGGCGGTTGTGTCCTGTGCACATGAACTCGGATACAAGAGCTGCATTGAAGGTGTCGAGGACAAGGCACTGTTCGATTATCTTCATAGGTATGGTTCCACTTACTATCAGGGATATCATTTCTCCAGACCGGTTTGTCTGGAGGATTTTAAGAAATTGTTGTGAGGATGGACGACGGACGAAGGCTGGCCCATTAGTGAGGGGGTACTGTGGTATCTTCAATCACGCTTGACTACTGTCGCTTCGATTTACTTCCATATGCACTCGGTTCCAGCAGCGATAAGGGCGTTGCTGCTTACACCTCGGCAGGAAGCATCGAAGCTCGGTAGTCCGCGCTACCGATTGCAGATATCACAGTACCCCCCTCACATACATGGGCCGGCCTTCTGACTTCATTGGTGCTATTGAGGTCTCGGGGCTGGACGTCGGCGGATCTGCGCACCAGCAAGCACCATCGAAGCACAGACGTCTGCGCTACCGATTGTCGGATATATATATTACCAAGCGGGTCTTACGTTGTGGCCGGCTTTGAGGATTGCATTTTGAAAAAATTTAAAATTGTGTTCTTTTTGGTGGATTTTGGCTTGTTTGGGAGAAAATTGTATCTAAATGAGTTTAAAAATGGCTAAAAGATACAATTCCTGGAAATTTGTGTTATTTCAGGAATTTTTTTGCAAAAAAGATAAAATTTTGTGCTCTTTGACTTGCTTGCTTCAGGTTGACATAGAACATGAGCGTTGATAAGATTGGGGTAATTGTGACAATATAATATGTTGGGTGTATAGTCCCGGAGAATTCCGGCGAATGAGACATACCACACACATTGCGGACTGGGCGTATAAGGAAGCTTATGGTGCCTGGGAGGATGTTGTAAACGAGGTGTGCTCAGTAAGAAGAGAAGTGCGGTGAGAATCCGTCGCAACAGCCATTACTGTATGCAGAGCATAGACTCTGGCAAGTCAGATCGCTTGCTATATATCCACTCGGAATAATGTGAAAGGAGACACGATTATGAAGAGAAGAATTTTTGCTGTGTGTATGGCGATGTGCACGATGGCAATGGTTATGTTCACGGAAACAACAGGAAATGCTGTGAACGTGTATGCGGCGGCTGATGTAACGGATTCTACGATATATGCAGAGTCGGATGGTGTAACAGATTCTACGATATACACAGTGCCAGACGATATGACGAATCCAGCAGTATCTACAGCGACGAATGACGAGACGGATCCGGTGACAGGAACTGCGACAGAGGAAACTGCAGATGTGGCTATGGTTGATTACACACAGGCCCTTGGCAATACTCTTGTATATCTGAGGAAGACTGCGGATGATCCACAGTATGAGGCTGAGTGGAATGTGATGACTCTTGCCAGATGCGGTTATGAGGATGAGGCATGGTATGGAGAATACTATGACAATATTGTGAAATATGTTCAGTCATGTGTTGAGGAGACAGGTTCTCTGAAGCTCGATAAAAAGCAGTATAAGGGTACGGATAATTCCAGGGTAATACTGGCCTTAACTGCGATTGGCGCTGATGCCACAGATGTTGGTGGATACAATCTGCTTGAGCCATTGGCCGATATGAATTATGTAACAACACAGGGAATCAATGGCCCGGTGTTTGCGTTGATTGCATTTGACACGGTAGGTTATGATATTCCGAAGCTTCCGGATGGAAGTGACGGTGTTCAGACGACAAGAGAAGGACTTGTTGAATATATCCTTGGACGGGAGCTTTCTAGTGGTGGTTGGGCATTTTCTGGTAGTAATGCTGACCCGGATATGACAGGTATGACAATTCAGGCACTTGCGCCGTATTACAAGTCTAACACAGAGGTTAAGACGGCGGTTGACAGGGCGCTTGATGTAATGTCGGGGCTGCAGAAGGCTGATGGTGGATTTGCTTCATGGGGAACTGTGAATTCTGAGAGCTGTGCGCAGGTGATATGTGGATTGCTTGATATAGGCAGGGATGCCGGAACAGATGAGGCATTTGTCAAAAATGGACATTCTGTGCTGGATGCTTTGATGGAATTCTATGTTGCAAGTGCCGGTGGATTTGCGCATGCGGCAAATCAGAATGGAGAACTGGTTGTAAATGGAATGGCTTCGCAGCAGGCAGGATATGCTCTGGCTGCCTATGACAGATTCAAAAAAGGAAAGAACACACTGTATGATATGTCTGATGTAAAGCCATTATATATCCGATCCGTGGCGACAGCGGATGTGAAACTCAGCACCAGCACGTATGTGTACGACGGCAAGGCCAAGAAGCCGGGCGTGACGGTGAAGATTGGTGACAGAGTGCTTAAGGATGGCGTGGATTACACCATTTCATATCAGAACAATGTCAATATTGGCAATTCAGCAAAGGTAGTGGTGACCGGCAAGGGAATATTCAAGGGCTCAGCCAGCAAGACATTTGTCATAAAGATGGCTGCGCCGGCTAAGACGAGTGTGTCGGCGGGTAATGGAGCAGCAGGCATAACAGTAAAGTGGAAGAAAGCGGCACGGGCTGACAGATATGTGGTGCTCAGAAAGGTTGGAAATGCAAAGAATTGGACGACTGTGGCCACCACAAAATCTCTGAGCTACACTGACCGGAAGGTTGCAAATGGCAAGAAATATATCTATGCAGTTAAGCCTGTTGGAAGTGGCGGGGAGGCTACGTATACGACCCAGACAATATACAGGGTCAATCAGGAAAAGATAACAAAGATAAAGTCAACGGTGAAGAAAAAGTGCACTGTGACTTATAAAAAAAATGCGAGTGCTTCGGGTTACAGGGTGATGTATTCCACGGATAAGACATTTAAAAAGAATGTCAAGGTGTACAGGGCATCGGTAAACAAGAAGACAAATGTGACGTTGAGCGGACTCAAGGCGGGAAAGCGGTATTATGTCAGAGTTCAGGGATTCAAGAAGGTTGGAAAGACTTATTATTACGGAGCATGGAGCAAGAGTGTAAACGTTGTGATCCGAAAGAAGTAGGTATATGGATAAGATCAAAGAATTTGTAAAGAAATATAAGAAACACATAGGTGGAGCTGTGATTGTTCTGCTGATCCTAGTGTGGGCTTTCTGGTACGGGGGAAATGCGCCGGGAGCCAGAGGTTTCAAGCTGGAAAAGACCGAAGAGGGAGTCACAACTGAAGCTGTAGGCGGTGCGGAACTGACGGAGACAACGAAGAGTGCGACAGAGGAAAATACTGATGCAGGGAATGACAGGAAAAAGAAATCAGACAGTTCTGTAACCGATACCTCCTCAGGAACTCATTCGGATTCTGATACATCGGAAACAGAATATCAGACTTCCGCTGAGAGCACATCGGAGAATGTGACGGAGCGAAATACTGAGACAACCACGGAGAAGAAGACGGAGGCTACTACAAAGAAGAATACCACCACGGAGTCTCAAAAAACAACGGAGAATAAGCCGGGGACCACGGCGACTACGGAAAAGCGGAAACCGGATAAGACAACTGCTGATTCTTCTGCCACGACAAAGGCAACCACAGAGAATACAACTGAGGCGCCGAAGAAAACCTACAGTTGCACTATATCAATAGGATGTTCCACAATATTTGACAATCTGGAACTGCTAAGACCGGAGAAAAAGGACTATGTACCTGATGATGGTGTCATTCTGGGAACTGTGACTGCCACATTTGAGGAGGGGGACACAGTATTCGAAGTGCTTAAGTCGGTGTGCAGGGATTATGGTATACAGCTTGAATATTCATGGACGCCTATGTATGGAAGTTATTATATAGAAGGAATTCACAATCTGTATGAATTTGACTGTGGTGATGGCTCAGGCTGGATGTACTCGGTAAATGGCTGGTTCCCGAATTATGGCTGTTCAAGCTATGAACTCAAGCAGGGAGATGTGATAAAATGGCTCTATACATGTGACCTGGGAGCAGATGTTGGATCCGAGATGCATTGACAGATTCGCTGAGACATGGGTACTGGACATAGTGATTGATAGGAGATAAAAATATAATTGTGAAAAGACAGGATTCATTTTCCACATATCACCCTATAGTCAATCTGGTATACTTTATATTCACTATAGGATATGCCCTGGCATTTACCCATCCGGTTTGCCTGGGCATGTCTTTTATAGGGGCATTTGTGTATTCGGTATTGCTTAGGGGATATGATGGCTTCAGGACTAATATAAAATATATGATCCCACTTATATTGCTGACGGCGCTCATCAACCCGGCGTTCAGCCATCAGGGAGTGACGATACTCACATATTTTCCGTCTGGAAATCCGTTGACATTGGAGTCTATAATGTATGGAATCATGGCTGCGTTTATGCTGGTGACAGTGATATGCTGGTTTTCGTGCTTTAACTGCGTTATATCATCGGACAAGATGGTGTATCTGTTCGGCAAGGCGGCGCCAGTGTTGTCACTGATACTTTCCATGACACTGAGGTTTATTCCGGACATATCAGGACAGTTTGGAAAGGTGTACAGAGCTCAGAGGGCATCTGGATACAAACCAAAAGGTTCGCATTTTGTGAGAATTAGAACGGGCTGCCATGTGTTTTCTGCCGTTGTAACCTGGGCTCTTGAACGGGCGCTTGTCACTGCAGACAGTATGAGATCAAGGGGATATGGACTTTCCGGAAGATCTGCATATTCACTGTATATATTTAGAAAAAGTGATACTAAAGCGCTTGCATTTATACTTGTGTGTGGATTGTATGTGCTGGCCGGCAGTGTGTGCGGAGGATTTGCGTTCTGGTATTATCCGTCTATAAGAGGAAGTATAAGTGGTACACTTACTGTAAGTATGTATGTAGTGTATGTATGTCTTATATGTGTTCCAATATATATGCAGGCAAAAGAAAATTTTAAGATTCGCAAAATGTGACAAAGGAGAAGCGGTGAATATATTAGATATAAAAGAACTGACATTTGCATATCCCGATAGCAATGATGATTCGGGCGAGAGATATTTGCCTGATGCATTGAAAAATGTGACACTATCAGTGGGACAGGGGGAATTCGTGGTCATATTGGGAAGTTCCGGATGTGGAAAGACCACACTTCTTAGGCAGTTGAAGACAAGTATCGCTCCTCACGGAAGATCGTCCGGGAAGATAGAGTTCAAAGGAAGAAGCCTGGAGGAGATGGATGACCGGACATCAGCAAGGCAGATCGGATTTGTACAGCAGGATGTCGATGCACAGCTTGTCACTGATAAAGTGTGGCATGAGCTGGCATTTGGATTGGAGAGTCTGGGATACGATAATGGATATATCAGACGACGCGTTGCGGAGATGTGTTCATTCTTCGGGTTATCCGGGATATTCCACAGGCGTGTCGCAGAGCTGTCTGGCGGACAGAAGCAGATGGTGAATCTTGCGTCGGTCATGGCTCTGTCTCCGGAGGTGCTGATACTGGATGAACCAACCAGCCAGCTCGATCCGATAGCTGCGAATGAATTCATAGCATGTCTTGTGAGAATCAACAGGGAGCTTGGCACGACCATCATCATGACTGAGCATAGGCTGGAGGAGGTGCTTCCGGTGTGCAGCAGAGCGGTGGTCATGGATGAAGGCACAGTGCTGTGTCAGGGAACTGTCAAGGAGGTAGCTGCCACCCTGAAAAATGAAGGACAGAGGTTAAAGGAAAAAGGTATAAACAGAAATGGATTGTATCTCTCCATGCCGGCGGCTGTCCAGGTGTATCTGGGGCTTGATGGCTCGGATGAATCTCCGGTGACCGTAGCGGAGGGGCGAAACTGGTTGTCACAGTTTGACAGTAAGTACAGGGAATCGGGGCATGAGGTTGCGCCTGGGTATGTGCTGGTGGATGAAGGGGATGCTAGGGAGGCAGATGGTCAGAAAACTGACCATGGTGCTGTAGAAAATACAAGAAAAATTGCGAATCGTCAGGACAAGTCCTGGGCAGTCAGGATAGATGAGGTTCACTTCAGATACGACAAGGGTTCGCAGGAAGTACTTCGCGGTCTGGATCTTGACATATACGAGAATGAGATACTCATGATAAATGGAAGCAACGGATGCGGCAAGTCGACGTTGCTCTCCCTGATAGCGGGGGTAAATAAGCCGTACCGTGGAAGAATAAAGATAAAACAGGGTAAAAGTGTGGGCATGCTCCCACAGAACCCGGAGCTTCTTTTCACAAGACGTTCTGTACGGGAAGAACTGGTGGACGCAAGTGACAGAAAAAAGCTGGTGGACATAGTGAGGTTCTGTAAGCTGGAGCATTTGATGGACAGACATCCTTACGATTTGTCAGGAGGAGAGAAGCAGAGGCTGGCACTTGCAAAGGTACTTCTGTATGATCCTGATATTCTGCTCATGGATGAGCCGACAAAGGGGCTTGATAATGGGTTTAAGGCAGAACTCAAGTGTATGCTCAGAGATCTGCAGCGACATGGCAAGACCATAGTGGTGGTGAGCCATGATGTGGAATTCTGCGCTGTGGCGGGAGACCGCATAGCGCTGCTGTTCGATGGCGAGCTTGCCACAGTGAACGGCGTACAGGAATATCTGGCGGGCAACAATTTCTTCACCACTGCGGCGGCAAGGATCTCCCAGGGAATACTTCATGGTGCTGTTACTGTGACCGACATATTGAGGGCATATGGCGTTTCTGACAGCGAAGCCGGAGGGGAAGGCAGCTCTGGTGGTGACTCACGTGAGCCCAGATGTGAAGATGCAGATGTGGATGATGATAACAGGATTCCTGACGCTGAAATAACCAGAGATATTGTGCTGACGAAGGAGCGGGAGACGGATCCCCTGAAATGGTGGCAGATACTCACGATATCTGTCACGTCGGTGATCATCATATTCTGCTTCTGGCAGACCATGGCCCAGTCCAATCTGGCAGATCTTGTGCAGAGAGGGATGACCATCACGTCAAAGGGATGGAAATATCTGGCTATGTATGGAGTGATGATATGTGCCATAGCGGGGCTGCTCCTTGCTATAAGACCTGTCACCAAAAAGAAGAACGAGGATATCGTCATGGAAGCTGCCGGTCACAGATCCGTCAGGAGAACGATATTAAGTATAGTGGCTATGCTCGTTGTGATTCCACTTACGATATGGTTTGGATGCGAGAGACTTGGAGACAAAAAATATTATTTTATATCTCTGCTGATTATAATAGAGGTAATGATCCCGTTCTTCGTATCATTTGAGGGAAGAAAGCCCAAGGTAAGGGATATAGTCATATTGGCGGTTATGTGTGCTCTGGCCGTCACGGGCAGGGCGGCATTCTTCATGCTCCCGAACTTCAGCCCGACCATGGCCATAGTGATCATATCCGGAGTGGCATTTGGCTGCGAAGGAGGATTTGTGGTCGGCGCAATGTCCATGTTCGTGTCTAATTTCCTGATGGGGCAGGGCCCGTGGACTCCGTGGCAGATGTTTGCCATGGGACTGGTGGGGTTCATGGCGGGACTCTTCTTCTCCAAAAGCGGAGTGCGGACAAAGAACACGACAAAGCTTGGACTGTGCATATTCGGTGCACTTATCTGTATCCTGATATACGGCGGAATAATGAATCCGGCGTCGTTGATAATCTGGCAGCCGGCTGTGAACAGGAGCATGATCATAGCGTCATATGTGACGGGATTCCCATTTGACGTGGTGCATGGAACTGCAACGGTGATATTCCTGTGGCTGCTGGCAAGACCATTTCTTGAGAAGCTTGACAGGGTGCGAATCAAGTATGGTGTTCTGTAGACAAATAATAAAATGATTGAGGATTACTGCTATGATAAGAAATGAGAAACTGGAAGATATCTCAGATGGAAGATTATACGATGCGAATGATATGGTGAAGGCGTACTGCGATGAGTGCAAGGGGTGCCATGCCTGCTGCACAGGGATGGGGAGTTCCATCATCCTTGATCCACTGGACGTGATGAGACTTTGTAAGGAGACCGGCAAGAACTTTACGCAGCTGCTTGAAAAGGAGCTTGAGGTCAATGTGGTGGATGGTCTGGTGCTTCCAAATATAAGGATGACGGCGGATAAGTGCCCATTCTTAAACGATGAGGGCAGATGCAGCATCCATAGCGCGAGACCTGGCTTTTGTAGACTCTTTCCACTTGGCAGATATTACACCGATGACGGATTCAGATACATCCTGCAGATACATGAGTGTGAGCGCGCGGGCAGGACTAAGGTCAAGGTGTCGAAATGGATAGATACAGAGGACTTGCCGCGGTACACGAAATATATAAATGACTGGCACAAGTTCCAGAAGGACATGCAGAGAAACTTGATCGAGTATATGCGCGCTGGCGAGGATGAGACAGCGAGAAATCAGACCATGCTGGTGCTGCAGGTTATGTATGTGGGAATGTATGATGCGGAGAAGGATTTCTATGATCAGTTTGATGCCAGACTTGCGCACATTAGGAGTCTGCTGTGTATGACGGAGTAGAAAGGGATGGAATGGAGTATCTGGATGTAATTTTGTTTACCTTGTATCGGAAGTCACTTGATCATACAGAGTTATAAATGTAAAAACAGGGTATAGAGTTTATATGGGAAAAGTTAGAGATATCATAGATAAGACATTTGAATATGGACAGGGCAGAGGTGAACTGCCGGGAGTCAATGAACTGGCTGAAGCTATAGAAGTGCTGTCACGGATAGAGGATGTTACGGCTGCGTCAAATGTAAAAATGAAGATGATGGATGGGCAAAGTCTGGAAGAATCCCCCCAGAATGTGAAGATGTCAGGTGATTCCAGTGACCTTCAGAACGGCATTAGTGACTTTGAGTATCTCAGAAGGAAGGCTTACGATCTGGCTCATCAGAGTTTTGGCAACAGGATATATATAAGAGGACTTATCGAGTTTACGAACATTTGCAAGAATGATTGCTACTACTGCGGTATCAGAAAGAGCAACAGCCACGTTGACAGATACCGTCTGACAAAGGATCAGATTCTGGCTTGCGCCGATGAGGGATATGTGTTGGGATTTCGCACATTTGTGCTTCAGGGAGGCGAGGACGGAGGCTTTTCGGATGAGGCTATAGCTGACATTGTGAGATGCATCAAGGAGAGATATCCGGACTGTGCTGTCACGCTGTCATTTGGCGAGCATCCATATGAGACTTACAGGCTGTGGCGGATGGCCGGGGCGGACAGATATCTTCTGAGACATGAGACCGCGGACAGGGTGCATTATGAAAGATTACACCCGGATTCGATGAGCTATGACAACAGAGTCGGATGTCTGTACGATCTTAAAAGTCTTGGATATCAGGTGGGAAGCGGATTCATGGTGGGATCGCCGTATCAGACGCCGGTGAATCTGGCTGAGGATCTGCATTTCCTTGCGAAGTTGCAGCCACAGATGATAGGAATCGGGCCGTATGTTCCTCACAAGGAGACGCCATTTGCGAAGATGAAGCAGGGAACGGTCAGGCAGACGTTGGTGATGATAAGCCTGCTGAGACTGATGTTCCCGAAGGCACTCATACCATCCACCACATCTCTCGGAACGATAGCGGCGGATGGCAGGGAGCGTGGGTTTATGCACGGTGCGAATGTGGTCATGCCGAATCTGTCTCCTGTGTCTGTCCGAAAGAAATACGAGCTCTACGACAACAAGATATGCACGGGGGAGGAATCAGCTCAGTGCCGCGGCTGCCTTGACAGGCGCGCAGAGGCGTTCGGATTCCAGGTAGTTGTCGATAGAGGAGACTACTGATCTGCGTCTGCTCCTTGAGGACTCGCGTAAGCTCATTTTTACTCTCTCTCTTCCTTGATGAACATGAACAGAAAGCTCACGAACAGCAGACAGCAGGAGAACCAGATGGTCCTCATATCAAATATACGGATGAAGTGACCGCCCACAGCGGCACCGATTCCGAATAGCAGGATGATCGCCCAGTAGCATAGGGATTTGAACAGTGTGTTCCTGTCCTTTGTTCTGAAGTATGCACACAGGGCATCTGTGCCGCTTCGGATATTTCCAATGCACATGGTGCTGGCAAATGCGTAGCCGTTGACCTTCCTGAATGCCTGAACCTGCATGGCACATGAAAATGAAACCATGGCATTTGCGAGAAGATTGAGTTTTATGGGAAGAAATCCCACGATAAGAAGCAGAAAAATCTCACACAATACAACGATCTGTCTCCAGTGAAACTGCTGCATATTCTGAAATTTCTGTTTTATACACTCGGCAGCAGCAATTCCAAGCGCAAAAAATAATAGAGGAACGGCATAGTGTACACACATTCTCCAGTTTCGGTCTACAAGATTCTGACCGAGAAGAACTATGTTGCCTGTCTGTGCATTTGCAAATACCTTTCCTCTGAATATATAGGTATATGCATCCTGCAGACCTCCTGATACTGACAGGAAGGCCGCAGTGATGAAAGATTCTGACATTTGTCTATGTGGATAAAACTTCATGGTTCATATACTCCTTGGTTGTAGATTTGACATTCAGGCGCTGATCCCATCTGGGGGACGGAGGTGCCTGTCCCCATTTGGGGATCAGGTGCAGTACCTGAAGGTTTTGTCCGTCAGGATCCTTGCAAATATCAGTCCAAGTGGCAGGGCTATGATGATCATGATGGCAGCTGCAAACCAGGACACGGCATCGGAAAGTGACATGATTCCAAAGTTGTATATTGCACGATAAAGATAAAGCCCTGGAACCATGATGACTATGGATGGGACTGTCAGAGAGATTCGCGGATAACCGTTGGTGCTTTTGATGAATGAAGCGAGCAGTCCGGCCGTGAGGGCTCCGGCAAATGCGGCGGCAGCTGCAGGGATGCCGGCAAGATCTACCAGTTCAAGACGGAGAGTGTTGGCTATGGCACCGATGGCAGCGGCTGTGGCGGCCATGTGTATGGAGCTGTTGAACATGATGGAGAATCCGAACACACCACAGAAGCTGGCAATCAATCTGAATACCAGATGAAGTCCTGGTGTTATGTCGAGTGCTACAAAATCCTGTGGGTGAAGCTTCAGCAGAAGCGCCATGATCCATGCGAACATCGTTGCCACAAGCACAATGATGATCGAGTATGTAAGCCTCTCAAGTCCTGATCTCAGATCCAGCTTTGAAAGGTCTATGCCGCTGGTGATGAATGGAAAACCCGGTATGATGAACAGCATTGAGCAGATATATCCGGCTTCGTGGAAGGCGGGTATATGGAATGCCAGTTCAGCGGCCTTTAGCAGCAGTGCGTACACAAGACAAGCGGCTGACACGGATACCGCTATGTTCATATATAAAGTAAAATGGTGTTTGATAAGCTTTGTCCTTATGAGGTTTCCAATTCCAGCTGCGACAAATGCCAGCATCATTTCTACAGGCCCGCCGCCTAGAAGAAATGTGAAGGCACAGCAAGCGAGGGCAGAGGCAAGTCCGAGACGGAGAGGAGAGTACAAGGTATGTATTTTTTCTATCTCATCAAGTCTCTGATGGATTTCCTCACCGGTCAGATGCGCCTCTTCATTTGGAAAATTGTCAACAAACTGCTCCATTCTGTAGAGTTTTGAGGTGTTCACGCCTGTATTGGCGATGCACAGGGACTGTGATACACAGTCGTGACCGTCAAAACAGTTGAATTCTATGGACATGAGTCCGACATCGACGGTACATGTGACACCCAGTTCTTTGGAAAGCCTGTTCATGGAAGTACGGACACGCCATGCACCTGTTCCGCATGAGAGCATGATAAGACCGACTCTGCCTATGACAGAAGCCTTTTCAATCAGACCTGCCTTGCATATGAGTACATTGCTGTCGGCACTGGCGTAGTCATGCCATGGGATCTCCATGTGATTTTTCTCCATAATGTCTATGTACGATTCTGCATTTGCGTTTTTTGCATTCTTACTTTTCCGCATATATGATCGCCTCGGCTTTCGCAACGTGTCTTTCCAGATTCTTCATGAGCAGTGAATCCGGCAGGAATATTCCAAGCTCGTCATATCGCATGCCTTGTTTGTCCAAAGTATCCTGACCGTAGAATACAAATGCCATGGGAAGATTCTTCTCCAGTTCAACCATGATGTCCCACACAGCACAGTATGCCTCAGCTTCGGTTTCCTTGAGCTTTACCGTGTCCGGCAGCTCTCTGATGAGCAGGACTCCAGTGCACTCCTCAAGGATCTTCTGTCCGACTTCCATATTGTCAGAAGTGTATTCATGGCTGTATCTGTACGCCTTTGCAAGATACATATTCTCGTTGTGTGTCATATGTGTGTATATATCGTGAAAGTGCTGATAATCCTTTTCTCTTACAGAGTTTCTGAATTCAGGCAGAAGTTCGCCGTGCTCACCGGTCATGATGACAGGATTGGTCTTGCCATCGGCGTTGAAGCGATATGGGATGAGGTAGGAATTCCTTAGCAGATCGAACATGGTATTGTTGCAGATGGACATGAGGAATGCCGACATATCTCTGTCCAGATAAGCTGAGAGCAGTGATTTTGTAAATTCTTCCGGTGAAAGATTGCAGTCGAAGTCATCATTGCAGAACAGGTAATTACAGAATGTGTCCATGAGCTTTTCACATGCCCAGGGATCCCTGAGGATTTTTTCAAATAATATTTCTGATTTTTCTTCCCTTGGGAAAATGGTCTTTTCTTCCATAGATATGCGCATCCTTTCATATGATAAATGCTGTCTTGTCATTTAAATCTGGTTAGATTATACTATTGGAGTAGCAATAAGTGAAAATCATAATTGATATGGCAGTGATAACAAAATGATATGTCGGGGATGCTGCATGGAAAATAATTTTAAGAAAGGGAGTATAGCAGACATGTAATATAGTCTGTGGCTAACAATAGATTATGAACGTTAATTTCGAGTATTATAAGATATTTTATTATGTTGCGAGATATCATAACTTTACCAAAGCCGCAAAGGTTCTTGGAAACAGTCAGCCAAATGTGACCAGGGCGATGAACTGCCTGGAGCAGCAGCTTGGAAGGATACTATTTGTCAGGACAAACAGGGGTGTACAGCTCACAAGAGACGGGGAACAGCTCTATTCATATGTGGAGGCTGCAATGTCACAGCTTCTGACGGCGGAGGATGAGCTGGCAGATGGTGAGAATCTCACTCACGGAAGTATAACGATAGGTGTCAGTGAGACGGCGTTAAATATATATCTGTTGGACAGACTGCGGGCATTTCACATGGCGTATCCGGGTATAAATCTCAAGATATACAACCATTCTACACCTCAGGCTGTGGATGAAGTGAAGAATGGAAGTATAGACTTTGCAGTAGTTACAACTCCGGCTGATGTGGAGGCTCCTCTCAAGAAGATCGTGCTGCAGTCATATCGTGAGATACTTATCGGCGGAACGACATTTTCTTCACTTAAAAAGCAAAAACTGTCCATTGCGGAGATGAGGAACTATCCTATGATCTGTCTAGGCAGGGAGACTATGACATTCAGATTCTACGACAGAATATTCAGGGAGCATGGCGTGGAGCTTGCGCCGGACACAGAGGCGGCCACCACGGATCAGATACTGCCACTTGTGAAGTGTGAGCTTGGACTTGCATTTATACCGGAACTGATGGCGAGGGAGGCAGTAAAGAACAAAGAGGTTGTAAAGCTTTCACTTGAGGAAAAGCTTCCGGACAGGAATGTATGTCTTGTGTATGACTGCCTGCACCCGCTGAATGAGGCAGCAAAGCAGTTCAAGAAAATAATAGTAGAAAGCAGGTGAGAATATGACACTTCAGCAGCTTAGATATGTGGTGATGGTTGCGGATACGGGCACGATCACCGAGGCAGCGAACCGGCTGTATATATCCCAGCCAAGCCTGACAAATGCCATCCATGAGCTGGAAAAAGAGATGGGGATAAATATATTCAACAGGTCAAATAAGGGAATAAGTCCGTCCATAGAGGGCGAGGTCTTCCTCGGCTATGCGAGACAGGTGCTTGAGCAGGCGAAGGTCCTTGAGGACAAATACAAGGGGGACGATGGCGGCAAGAAGAGCTTCTGCGTGTCCACCCAGCATTATTCATTTGCGGTAAATGCATTTGTTGACCTGATAAAGAGGTATGGACAGGACGAATATGATTTCAGCATAAGGGAGACACAGACCTATGAGATCATAGATGATGTCGCCAGGATGAGAAGCGAGATCGGAATATTGTTCATGAATGACTTCAATGAGAAGGTGCTGAACAAGATCCTCCGGGCAAATGACCTGGAATTTCATGAGCTGTTCGTGGCAAAGCCTCACGTGTTCATAAGCAGAAAGCATCCATTGGCGAAGAATGATATCATAACAAATGAAGAACTGGAGGCGTATCCATATCTGTCATTTGAGCAGGGGGAGCACAACTCTTTTTACTTCTCGGAGGAAATATTCTCCACAACGGAGAGAAAGAAAAATATAAGAGTCAGGGATAGAGCGACACTGTTCAATCTGCTGATAGGCCTGAATGGATATACTGTGTGCAGCGGTGTCATAGATGAAAAGCTGAACGGCAAGGACATTATATCGGTGCCGCTGGCAGATGAGAGCGATATGAGGATTGGCTATATCGTCCACAGAAAGGCGATCCTCAGCAGACTTGGAAATACCTATCTCGGTGCGTTGGCAAATTATCTCACGGCTGGCAGTGACGAGCCGGAGGATTCAGTAAAAATTCCTCAGAGAAAGCTCCAGCGCAGAGGGCGCTTCAATGAGATGAGGGATGACGGAGAGCCTGCCTGTGGAGATGTGACGGAGAAGGCTGCGGAACATATGAGAAGGGTTAAAGCCACATAGCTGACATAGAATACAAGATATAAATATAGCGCGGATATAGCGTAAAACTATATTCACGCTATATTTTTATGTATTATACAAGTGAGGGATGTCTTTATATAATGTGGAGCAGACGCATGAAAGGCGCTTCGCACGGCGTCTGCGTACTACGCAAGGAATCTCCCGCAAGCGGGTCCTCCTTACGAAAATTTGTGGAGCAGACGCATGAAATTACAGGAGGATATGATGAAGACATCGGTTATAGGATTTCCAAGGGTGGGAACATTAAGAGAGTTAAAATTTGCATCTGAAAAATATTTCAGACATGAGATAACGGCGCAGGAGCTTACAGGAATTGCAGCGGATCTCAGACACAGACACTGGATGACACAGGTGGCAGCAGGGATAGGCTTTATTCCATGCAACGACTTTTCATTTTACGATATAGTGCTTGATACAGCAGTTCTTCTCGGAATTGTGCCAAAGAGATACAGAGAGCTAAATGTCTCAAAGCTTGACACGTACTTTGCCATGGCAAGGGGGTATCAGGGAGAATCCGGGGATGTGAAGGCTCTTGCGATGAAGAAGTGGTTTAACACAAACTATCATTACATAGTTCCGGAGATAGAGGATGACACAGTGATAAGCCTTGACTGCGAGAAACTTACAGGTGAATACGAGGAGGCCAAGGAACTGGGGATCAAGACAAAGCCTGTGGTTATAGGACCGTACACAATGCTTAAGCTCTGCAGATATGTGGGATCAAAGAATGCAGAAGACTTTGCTGATGATGTGGCAGAGGCTTACAGACAGCTCATCGCCGAGTGCGATGAAGAGAATGTGGAGTGGCTGCAATTTGATGAACCATCATTGGTGAGAGATATGGATGACGATGATAAGGCACTTTTCCACAGGGTGTATGACAGGGTATTTGCAGATCGTGCAGACTGTAAGATACTTCTCCAGACATACTTCGGTGATGTGAGGGATGTGTATGAAGATATCATAAATATGCCATTTGCCGGAATAGGCCTTGATTTTATAGAGGGCAAACAGACCGGTCAGCTTATAGACGGATACGGCTTCCCTGGGGATAAGGTACTTTTTGCCGGCCTGGTAAATGGCAAAAATATATGGAGAAATCATTACGACAAGACTCTCAAGGTAGTAGGGCAGCTCCGCGATAAGAAGATAGATGTGGTTCTGTCTACATCATGCTCACTGCTTCATGTGCCATACACACTTAAGCAAGAGACGAAGCTGTCACAGGACTATCTGAGGTTCTTTGCATTTGCGGAGGAGAAACTTATTGAACTCTCGGAGCTTGCGGCACTTGCCGAGAGTTATAACTATACAGAGCTTGAGGCATACCACAAGAATCAGGAGTTATTTGCGGGAACAAGAGACTGCAACAGCTACGAGGTGAGACAGAGGCTTGCGGCAGTGACTGAGGCAGATTATGCAAGACTTCCGAAGAGAAGCGAGAGGCAGGCACTTCAGAAGAAGGAATTTGGACTTCCTGAGCTTCCGACAACCACTATAGGTTCATTCCCACAGACTAAGGATGTGAAGTCACAGAGAGCACAGCTCAGAAAGGGAGAGATATCTGAGCAGGAATATGTGGACTTTGTAAAGGGAAAGATAAAGGAATGTGTAAAGTGGCAGGAGGACATCGGACTGGATGTGCTTGTGCATGGCGAGTATGAACGAAATGACATGGTTGAATATTTCGGTGAGGCACTTGGCGGATTCCTGTTCACTGAGAAAGCATGGGTACAGTCATATGGAACGAGATGCGTAAAGCCGCCTGTGATATGGGGTGATGTATACCGCAAAAAGCCGATCACGGTTGATTGGTCTGTATATGCGCAGTCGCTCACAGACAAGATCATGAAGGGAATGTTGACCGGTCCGGTGACGATACTCAACTGGTCATTCCCAAGGGAGGATATATCAATCAAGGAATCTATATCACAGATAGCGCTTGCAATCAGAGATGAGGTGCTGGATCTGGAGGCGCATGGAATAAAGATGATACAGATAGATGAGGCTGCACTCAGAGAAAAGCTTCCACTCAGAAAATCTGATTGGTATACGGAGTACCTTGATTTTGCGATACCTGCATTCCGTCTGACACACAGCGGTGTGAAGGCTGAGACACAGATACACACACATATGTGCTACAGTGAATTTACGGATATCATACCTGCTATAGATGATATGGACGCGGATGTGATCACATTTGAGGCGTCAAGATCCGATCTGCAGATCCTGGATTCTCTCAGGGAGAACAACTTCGAGACAGAGGTGGGACCTGGAGTGTATGACATTCATTCCCCGAGAGTTCCATCTGTGGCAGAGATCGTGAAGGCGGTAAATGTCATGCTCACGAAGATAGGCAGGGATAAGCTCTGGATCAACCCGGACTGCGGTCTTAAGACGAGAGGTGTGCCTGAGACTGACGCCAGCCTCAGAAATATGGTTGAGGCTGCCAGACAGGTGAGAAAATAATATACAAAATGCTTGACAAATTCACATAAATATTACGCAAGTCAGTCATAATGATGATCTGGTTATACGGCTGGAGAAAGAGGATGAATACCGGGAAGTCGAGAATCTGGTGCGGGACAGTTTCTGGAATGTGTATCGTCCCGGCTGCCTGGAACACTATGTGCTCAATCAGCTGAGAAAAGACAGTGCATTTGTCCCGGAACTGGATTTAGTTATGCTGCAAAAAGGAGAACTCATCGGCCAGAATATGTTTATGAGAGCAGAAATAACTGCGGATGACGGAAGAAGTATTCAGGTTATGACGATGGGCCCTATATGCATAAAGAATGAACTTAAACGTAAGGGCTATGGAAAGATACTGCTAGATTATTCGTTGCAGAAAGCTGCAGAGCTCGGCTGCGGAGCACTATGCTTTGAGGGGAATATTGATTTCTATGGCAAAAGCGGATTCAGACCGGCAAGCGAGTTTGGCATTCGCTATCATGGACTTGATGAGGGGGAGGATGCATCGTTTTTCCTCTGCAAGGAGCTGATTTCCGGATATCTTGATGGAGTCACGGGTGAGTACGCTCCGCCAGAAGGATATTTCGTGGACGAAAAGGCTGTGGAAGAATTCGACAGGCAGTTTCTATATAAAGAGAAAAAGACACTGCCCGGACAGATATTTTCATAAGGAGGACCCGCCGTAAAATAAAAGAAAATTGTTACTAAAGCTCGCAAAGTTGCATAATCTGCCGAAAAAAGGTTGGAAAAGTTGCGAAAATCACCGCGAAAAGGTTGGAAAAGTTGCAAAAAATTGATATCATAGGGATAGAAAAGTTGCAAATGCAGTGTGTGGGGGTGATTTTATGCTGGAAAGATCGGCAAAAAATTATATAGATTCATGGATTCAGAGCGGCAGGGATGCTTTGCTCATAACTGGAGCAAGACAGATCGGTAAGACATATCTTATAAAAGAATGCCTCAGGGAAAGTGGAGTGCCATATGTGGAATTAAATTTTATTGACCAGCCGGAGCTTGTAACATTGTTTGACGGTGCCAGAGATGCAAAGGATCTGCTTATGAGACTTAGCCTGGTGACAAAACAGCCTCTTGAGAAAGGCCGTACGATCATATTTCTGGATGAGGTGCAGGAGTTTAAAGATATAGTGACAAGAGTGAAGTTCCTGGTGGAAGATGGAAGCTACAGGTATATCATGAGCGGTTCGCTTTTGGGCGTAGAGCTGAATGATCTCAGATCTGCACCGGTTGGATATCTGCGAGTATGCGATATGTATCCGATGGATCTGTGCGAATTTATGGTTTCTGTTGGTGTGAATCAGAATGTGATCGACACAATGAAGGAATGCTTTACGCAGAGGCTGCCTGTTGATTCGTTTGTACATGAAAAAATGCTTGATGTATTCAATCTGTATCTTATCGTGGGCGGAATGCCGGAGGCGGTCAATACCTATGTGGAGACAAATGATCTTGCGAAGGTAGCGGAGGTACATGAAAAGATAGTTAGATTGTACAAGAGTGATTTTACAAAGTATGAGACAAGATACAAGCTGAAACTGCAGGAGATATATGATGCTATGCCGGGACAGCTTGATCAGAAAAATAAACGATTCCAGATCAATAGTATAGGTAAAGGCCTCAGTTATGATAGGGTTGCAAATGATTTTCTGTGGCTTAAGGATGCTGGGGTTGCGATACCGGTCTACAATATAAGTGAGCCGAAACTTCCGCTTGTGATCAGTGAGAATAGGAATCTCTTTAAACTATTTTTCTCCGATGTAGGGCTGCTGACAAGTAGGTATTCGGATCAGGTGAAAATGGCGATACTGAATAAAGAAAAATCTATAAACAATGGTGCGCTATTTGAAAATGTGGTTTCCCAGGAACTACTCAGCAAAGGTCATAAAGAATATTATTTTAACAGCAAAAAGCAGGGTGAGCTTGATTTTGTAATAGAACTGAATGGTAAAGTAGTTCCACTGGAGATAAAATCGGGTAAGGATTACAAACGACACTCTGCGCTGTGCAATGTCTTGGCTGATGAAAATTACGGAATAGAATATGCATATGTTTTTTCGGAGAGAAACGTAGAGGTCAGCGGCAAAAAAGTATATTTGCCAATATATATGATGATGTTTCTGGAAAACGAAAAGATGGCTGACACGATATATAAACTTGACCTATCAGGGTTGACGTTCGATAAGGATATGTAGCATCAGTTTTCGCCTGTTGGCGAGCCGATGTTAAAAAATAGGAGAGACAGCATGAAGATAAAGATGTGCGGAATCACGACCCCGGCCGATGTGGCCGCGGTGAATGAGGTGAGACCTGATTATATAGGAATGGTGATGTATTTCCCAAAGTCAAAGAGAAATGTCAGCGTGGAGACTGCGCGCAGGTTGCTTGAAGAACTGAGGAAAGATGTGAAGAAGGTTGCAGTGGTGGTATCCCCGGATGCGGAGCAGATAGCGGAGATAGGTGAGCTGGGATTTGATGTGATACAGATTCATGGACAGACCAGCGATGAGCTTATAGAGAGTGCGCATTTGCCTGTGTGGAAGGCGTTCAATGTGAAGGATATGGATATGTACCCACATTATCAAAGCCTTTCGAATGTTGCAGGTTATGTGTTCGATGCCGGTGAACCTGGAAGTGGCAAGACATTTGACTGGAACAGTTTGACGGATATCGACAGAGATGGAAGGCTGTTTGTGCTTGCCGGAGGTCTCACGCCGGACAATGTGCGGCGGGCGATAGAGCAGGTGCATCCTGACGTAGTCGATGTGTCATCTGGCATAGAGTACGATGTGGTAGGTGGCGTCCAAAAATCGGGCAAGGATCCGGAGAAGATGCGCCGGATGAAGAGGAATACCGCTGCTTGGCAGATTTCGGGTAAATCTGATAATTGATTCTCGCTAATCACAGTCAAAATGGTGAAAAAGATACAAAATTGTATCTAAATACTCATATAAGCGGAAAAAAGGACAAAGTTTGGAGACTTTGTCCTTTTTCATGAGATAAACTTAATTTAGCGATAATTTTGTATCTATTTCACGTGCATGGTAAATCCAAATTCCCACTCATCCTCGTCAAATCTGTATTTCTCATCAAGCTCGGGGCCGCAGCTGTTGGAGCCGATTCCGTTCTGGCGATAGTCTATGCACAGGACGGACTTGTCACTCTCTGGCAGCTCGTAGTTGTGGGTTGCCACTGTGAGTTCCTCTGCGGTGTAAGGCGAGGCGTTCATTGAAAATGGCACAGCGGATGTCACGGTTATGCTGTGGGCTGTTGTAGCTGCGATCGTTTCGGCTGTCTGCGCATTGCAAATGCTCTGATATGATGAACCGTTGACAAAGTTATTTTTGTCGGAGCTATTCCTGTCAGACTCGTCGCTTGCTCCAGGGGCACTGACCTGAACAAGGCTACAGTCAAAGTGGCTTCCATTTTCCTGTGGCATGATATAGTCCTCGTGCATCTCGTCAATGGATGCAGAAAATGAGCCATGCCAGCTTGCATGGTGCTTATCTGCGTAGCTTTCATATGGACCCATACCGATATAATTTACATTTCGCATATCTTCTCTCAAAATCATCCTCACGCCAAATCTTGGGAGCGTAGGGAATTCAGCATTTTTCTTTACATGCATTTTTGATTTTATAGTTCCTTCAGGTGTTATTATCCATTCAGCGTTTATCCTCAGAACAGGCTGTACCGTTGGTGCTGAGAGGCTTGACGTGCACGATATCACGGCACATCCATCTTTTATAATGCAGCCAGTCTCATATGTCCTCTCGGATATCATGTCATAGTGGGCTCTTAACCACTCGTTCTTTATATTTCTGTCATTGTCCGTAGGTGCGCGCCAGATAGTCTTGTCGCATGGTGCAGATAGAAGTTCCTGACCATCAACCACAATGTCCGTAAAGTTTCCTGTGTTCCTGTCAAATATATATTCAAAATTACTTCCGCTGACAACAAATTCTGTGTCGCTTTCCGATACATGAAGATGGGCAGAAGCTGTATCCTGAGTAGTCAGATATTGTTCCGCCAAATTCTGCGCCTTGTCCAAAGACGATGCTTTATCCAGGACCTTGTCTGCGTTCTGTTTTTGTGTGGCAAGTTCTATCTCGTCAAATCCCAACACATCACCTTTCTTTACGAATGCACTGTCACAAGCTGCCTTATATATCACACGGAGAAACATTCTGTGTGTAATAATATCTTTTGTGCAATCGGCGACATCTGAACATTCAACAACACTTGAACGATCAGTAACATCTGAGCTGCCAGAAATGTCAGCATGACTTGCTGCATATAAGTCTGACAATGATTTCTGTATATTTGTAACAGGGCTCAGGCGGATAGTTCCGACACTGTGAGGAGCTATGGAAGGCGTGTCGATATCCCCGGATGCGGCAACCTGACCATCTCGCATAACCTCGTAGCTCATTGTGAGGTAGTCCTTGATGTCAGTGAAATCCATGTAGTTGTGCAGAGTCAAAACTCCATTTGTCTCATCATATCCAGTGATCCTTACCGGGCGGTTGATGTTCTTGAATTCAAGAAGTCCTGTGTGTGGTCTGCGGTCCGGATACACCAGACCGTCCATACAGAAGTTGCCGTCGTGGATAGTCTCACCGCTGTCTCCACCATAGGCGTACATATCCTTGCCGTTTGCCGCTTTGCCCCTGTATATGGCGTGGTCGCACCACTCCCATACAAAACCGCCACAGGTGGTCTCATGGCTGTCGAAGAACTGGAAGTAGTCCTCCAGATCTCCAGGGCCGTTGCCCATGGCATGACAATATTCACACAGGATGTAAGGCTTGTCGCCATCACCATCTATATATTCAGCCATCTCGGATATGGATGGATACATTCTGCTGTAGAGATCCAGATTACTGTAATCGTATTTTCTCTTGCCGTCTGTATACTGGGCACTCTCGTAGTGGGTGAGACGGTAGCTGTCATAGGACTTGACCCATGCCAGAGCCTCCTCAAATGTCACGCCGTAAGCACTTTCATTTCCCATGGACCAGATGACCACGCTGGCACGGTTCTTGTCCCTGATGACGCAGCGCCTGATGCGGTCAAGAATGGATTCACAGAATTCAGGATTGTTGGCGATCGGCTCATTCCACCTTGCTGCCTTGTTATCCCAATTATTATCAGAATAGAACAATTCACTTGGACCATGTGCCTCTATGTCAGCCTCGTCTATCACATAGAATCCATATTCGTCGCAGAGATCATAGAAATAAGGAACATTTGGATAATGGCTTGTCCTTATGGCGTTGACATTGTGCCGCTTCATGAGAGACATATCCCTGATGATCTGTTCTCTGCTGATCGTAAAACCGGTCACAGGGTCGGAATCATGTCTGTTCACTCCATGGAACTTGATCGGCATGCCGTTGATGTACACGATCTTATTCTCTATCGTTATCTCCCTGATTCCTATCCTGTCAGTGATGACCTCACCGGCGCATCTTATGATGACAGTGTAGAGATATGGCTTTTCTGCATTCCACAGCACAGGGGAGTCGATCGACAAAGTAATGCTGCTGGAGCTGGCTGCGGTTTTGCCTTCGTCTGCATTGGTATTGGCATCGCTCTGAGCGGAAATTTCACATTTTACACAGCCTGATGAACATATGCTGCCATCGGCGTCCAGAATAGTAACTTCAATATCAACATTTGAATCAGCGCCTTTATCAACCACTGTTTCCGGTTTTGATGAAAAACGGTCTTCAACGCAGGAATATTCTGTAAATGCTGTGAAGTCTATGGTTACATCTGCCTTAGTTGGATCCTTTATATCGTCACAGCTGGTCTTTATGAAATAGTCGTATACAGCACCCTCAGAGCGTTTCAGGATATATACATCCCTGAAAATACCGCTCATGCGGAACTTGTCCTGATCCTCAAGATAGCTTCCGTCGCACCATTTGAGAACCAGCACGCAGAGCCTGTTGGAGCCGTTTCTTATGAATTCGGTTATGTCAAATTCACTGGTCGAATGGGATACCTGGCTGTAGCCAACATACCTGCCGTTGAGCCATACATAGAAACAGGAATCTACACCCTCAAAGTTCAAGTGCGCGAGTGGCGCGTCCTCGTTCTGATCGTAGTCGAAGTCGGTCACATATGCTCCGCATGGGTTGTCCTTTGGAACATAAGGTGGGTCAAATGCAAATGGATACCTGACATTGGTGTACTGGTGATAGTCGTATCCGTGCATCTGCCATACTGATGGAACCGGAATATCATCGAAACCGGATATATCATATCCCTCACTGTGGAATTCGTCCTGAAGCTTATAAATGCTGTCATAGTAGCGGAACTTCCAGGTTCCATTCAGAAACTGTACTCTGTCCGAGTGATCCCTTGCATCAAGGGATGTGCTGTATGCCTTCCCAGCAGGAATATAGTAATTCCTATCCGGCATGGTGTTCTCGTGCAGAATATGCAGATTTTCGTAGTGACGCGGAATGATCATAACAATACCTCCTGTGGTTAATTTAATATATAAAACGTTGTATATTCGTCGTTTGTTAGATATATTATAAGATAACGGCACATGAAAAGTCCATACATATAATGAGACAAAATATGCACATTCTAGTTTTATAAGGCGGATACACCGCACCCTGCAAGTCCGCTTGCAGGGTGAAGTCTCTGAACAGACAAAAGAAAAAGTATAAAGCATACAGGATGTGTCTGCACACGCTTCAAAATAGTGTAAAAATAGTGAAATAATAGTGTGATTTGCCATATAGAAAGGAGCCACACATGTATACAAACTCAGCATATCTTCACAACTCACTGCTCGACATAGTGGACAAGAGCAGACCGCTCATAGTCACAAGCTGCGGAACGTACAAGCTGTATACACAGAAAGAGTTTACGACCTACAGACCTAAGGGGCGTAAGGATTATCAGCTCATATATGTGGCGGCGGGAAAGGCACATTTTGAGATAGATGGGCAGGATGTGATCGCCTGTCCCGGAAGCATGGTGATATACAGGCCGAGACAGATGCAACGGTATGTGTATTACGGAGACGAACACACGGAGGTGTTCTGGGTGCATTTTACCGGGGGAGAGGTGAAGCAGACACTCAGGCGATACGGAATAAATGACGATGTGAATATGTTCTATGGTGGAGACCATGCTGAGTACAGAATTTTGTTCAGGCAAATGATACAGGAGCTACAGCTCTGCCGGGATGACTATGAGGAGATGTTGGAATACATATTCAGACAGATGCTTATCTCAGCTCACAGGCAGCAGGGGCAGGATGATTCCAAAACTGTGTCGGCCATGGCAGAGGAGATGGACCGTGCGGCGGCATATTTTAGTGAGCATTATAACGAGGGAATACTTGTGGAGGACTATGCAAGCATGCACAACATGAGCGTGAGCTGGTTCATACGGAACTTTAGACAGCGCATCGGAACCACGCCCACACAGTACATCATGTCAAAGCGTATAGCTAACGCCCAGATGCTTCTCGAGAGCTCGGACTACAACATGACAGAGATAGCAAAGATAGTTGGATACGATAATCCGCTTTACTTTAGCCGGGTGTTTAAAAAAGAAAAAGGAATGTCTCCTATGGAGTACAGGAAGTCGATCAGACATTGACAAATAACTGGAAAAAATTTATCAATAAGTGTATATATAATATAGAAGAAACTGCTGTGTGTGTGACGGGCAGTTACATATTAAATGAGATATAAAATGATTGTTGATTGGAGGAACTGAACATGAAGGTTTTAATGTTGAATGGAAGCGCGAAGCCGCAGGGCAATACATACCGTGCACTTTACGAGGTAGGCGAGCAGCTCAAGAAAGAGGGGATAGACTATGAGATATTCCAGATCGGAGCAGCTCCACTGAGAGACTGCATAGGCTGTGGACAGTGTACGGAAAAAGGCTGTGTGTTTGATGACGATAAGGTAAATGAGTTCGTTGCCAAGGCAAAGGAAGCAGACGGACTGGTATTTGGAACACCTGTATACTATGCTCATCCAAGCGGACGTGTGCAGTCATTCCTTGACAGAGTATTCTACAGCAGCGGCCGTGCATTTGCATTCAAGCCGGGTGCATCTGTGGCAGTTGCAAGACGTGGCGGAACATCAGCATCATTCGATGTGATGAATAAATACTTTGGAATATCACAGATGCCGGTGGCTGGCTCTACATACTGGAATCTTGTACACGGACGCGTGCCTGGAGAGGCTGAGCTGGATGCGGAGGGTATGCAGACCATGAGGAATCTTGCTAAGAACCTTGCATGGATGCTCAAATGCTTTGAAGCCGGCAAGGCAGCAGGTGTTGCACTCCCTGACACGGAGAGAGGCAACCAGACGAACTTTATAAGATAAATTAGTAAAGATTATAATATCGTGAAGCAAATGACAAAGATTGAGTTTAACCTAAATCAGAACATAGTGTTAATGGTAGAAAGAGAGATTACATATGTAATCTCTTGAACTATAGTCAAGGTATGGAAATGGTAAGTATTCTACTGCTAACACTTTTTAAAATATAAATGCGTTTGATTCAAAGGAGATTTGGTTTGTGTTTGTTATTGCTGATAATGTGGCATCCGACAATGATCTGGTGATTCATGTAATTGCGTTTATATTGTGCTTATGATAAATAGAATATGTCAAAATGATAAGCGAGCTGTGGCCTTGTAAAGATCACAGCTCGTCGTCCGTCTCGATATAATCCGGCCGGTTATTGTTCATGGTTTCCTGGCTGGAGATGGTTCTCTGGCGTTTTTCCTGCCGGTAGGCATTAGGCGACATGCCGGTGGTCTTGCGGAAGATCTTGTGGAAAGCCTCGGCGGACTGGTAGCCGCATGAAAATGCAATACTTTCTATAGAAAGCTCAGATATGGTAAGCATATGCTGGGCTTTTGTTATGCGGAAATTCTGCAGGTATTTCACAGGACTCATCCCGGTGTACTGCTTGAACAGGTCGGAGAAATAGCTTCTGTTGATTCCAACGTAGTCAGACAGCTCCTCCACCTTCATTGGCATATAGAGATGTTGTTGTAACTGAACATATTAGCAAAATAATTTGTTGACATCAATATAGATATACTACATTATTGAATTACAAACTAGGTTGATCTGAACTTATATATAATTAAAGAGGGGGATAAAACACAATGAAAAAAATAAGACTAATTCTGGTAATGTTGGCTATTATATGCTCCGTTAATTTTTAAAAAATTACAGTGATTAAAGTTTATGGGGCGGAAGTGCCTGTAGAAAGTTCACAGCAGGCATATGGAAAAGAGGGAAAAAATAAATATAATGGACGAACATCAAACAAAATTAATACAGATAATAATATTTTAATTGGGAAAAGTCAAAAAGAAATCGATAAAATATTAAATGCTAATAAATTTGTTGGAGGTAAGAACAATCCGAAAGTTAATTCGGCGATAGAAAATCCTGTAAGTTATTTGAAAAAGAATGTTGGTAAAAAGACAGATGTTTATAGCCTAAAAAGCTCGAAAATATTGCCGGGCATTGGAAATACAAAATGTAATTCTTTAGGAGGAAATAATAATTGTACGTTGACAGCATTTTATAATATATTAAAATATTATAGAACACAGGGATATAATAAAATACCAAAAGATAATAACAAGATGTATGATATAGTAAAAAAGTGCGCGATAGATGTTGGCTATACAAAGAAAAGGGGATTGCCAGTTAATAAAAATAATAACTTGGTGAAAAGGACGTGGCAAAAGGGATTTGGTTATTCTTCAGGCACTGGAAACAGTAACTATATGTGGACATATTCAACTTTGAAGAAACAAATTGACAGTGGAAATCCTTGTATGTTTTCTATTGCAAATGGATACTATTATAATCATACTGTTGCAGTGGTAGGTTATAAGGAATATAAGAATATGAGAACGGGAAAGGTGTATACGTTTTTGGTGGTCCACGATGGCTGGAGTACCACAACAAGATACATAGCAATGAAAAATACTGGTGCGAGCTATGTCGCGTGTCAAACATCGATAAAGGTTCCGTCAAAAAAGAAGTAGAGGAGAAGAAAATATGAATATGGCAATTGTTGTGGCTGCCATCGGAGTTGTGGCAGTCCTTGTATCAATAGTTGGTATAGCGACTAAAAAGATGCCTTTGGTGATTACGGCAATGGCATTATTAGGTATTTGCATAATAGTTACGGGGGTAGAATTGTATAATGCACAAATGTGGCAGGAAATAGCTGTTGTGGCATTTGCTGTAGGGGGATTGTGCGTATGTGCATCTATTATTATGATTATAATTTGGTGGAAAAGAAAGTAGGAATTTGTAATATGTGTCAGCACTTATATTCTGTAATATCACAGATGACGATCACAGGCTCACCATATTGGAGAATTTTGCACACAGACGCCTGCTGATTTTTAGAAGAATATGCTGATGGCATTGATTTACTTTTGGTTAGCATACAGTAATAATGTCTGGTGCCTTTGCCACTGGAGATAATTTTAAAAATCATCATCTGTATCAATATAATCCGGCCGGTTGTTGTTCATGGTCTCCTGGCTGGAGATGGTTCTCTGGCGTTTCTCCTGCCGGTAGGCATTAGGCGACATGCCGGTGGTCTTGCGGAAAATCTTGTGGAAAGCCTCGGCGGACTGGTAGCCGCATGAAAATGCAATACTTTCTATAGAAAGCTCAGATATGGTAAGCATATGCTGGGCTTTTGTTATGCGGAAATTCTGCAGGTATTTCACAGGACTCATCCCGGTGTACTGCTTGAACAGGTCAGAGAAATAGCTTCTGTTGATGCCTACGTAATCCGACAGCTCCTCCACCTTCATAGGCATACTGTAGTGGTTCTGAATGTAGGAGATGGCGTGGTTTACGTAGGCATTTCCCGATGGAGTCTCCAGCTTGTCTTTCTGTGCATTTGCGATGACAGACAGAGCGAGGTAGAGCATGCCCATGAGCCTGAAGTGATCTGCGTGATCCGAGGTGTTGTGAGCAAGCATATCAAATACGTACTTTTTCAGTTTGTCGCCATCCTCGCAGGTGAATATAGGCTGGTTCTGGGTGAGCCCGATACTGCTCAGCGTGTCGTGGGCGCATCTGCCCGAGAAACCGAACCATACATAACGCCATGGATGGTGTTCGTCCGATATATATGTGGCGGGGGTGTCAGGTTCAATGAGGAAGCCCTGACCCTTTTTCAAATGATAGTGGGCTCCCTTCACATAGAAGTCGCCCTCCCCCTCAAGTACAAAATGTATAAGGTAGAATGTTTTGACCGCAGGCCCTGCCTTGTGCAGCGGTTCGGTTATTGAGTGTCCGAACACATTCAGGTAGAGGTCTGTATCATTCTCCTGGGGGAATTCCATAACAATCTTATTTTCCATTTTACAAACTCCGCATTTTCTTAATAAAGTAACTTCATAAATTGATCTGATAATCTTCAGGAGATTTTGGCAAAGTCCATATACAGATTCTCGTACTGTTCTAAATTTATAAGATCTGAACGTTTCTGTAATGAAGGCATATGAACTCGTTCTCTCATTATAATATATAAGAGTATAACATACATTCAACCGGATTATCCATACAATAATATGTTCCGCCAGAAAAACAATCTAACAAATGGACATATATTTGCAACGCTATGCCATGTTCAAAATCTGTATATTGTTATAGAATTATATTCACAAAGCAAGAAGCGCAACGGCGTAGCGCAGAAAATGTGCGCAATATGGACAACAAAATAACGGACATTAAGAAAAAAATATAAAAAGATGGAGAAAGGTGGAGTTACAGACAATGAAGAAAATCGCAGAATTAAAGGAAATTATCGCAGGTGGAGAGTTTGACGAGAAGCTTGCACAGATCTATCTCGACAAGGATATGATCCCATACAACAGGGAAAGATATGTAAAAGCTCTTGATAAATTTACAGAGTTATTCGGAGATCAGGAGGTTGCTATCTACAGCGCTCCTGGAAGAAGCGAGGTGTGTGGAAACCATACAGACCATCAGAACGGACATGTACTTGCTACATCGATCAACCTTGATGCCATAGCAATTGTGGCACCTAGAGAGGACGGCGTGATCGAGCTTGTGTCAGACGATATGCCTAAGGAAGTTATCAATGTAAATGATATCGAGCAGGATCCTGCACTTGAGGGAACAACAACAGCGCTTATCAAGGGCGTTGTTGCAGGAATCAGAGACTACGGATTCAAGGTAGGCGGTTTCACAGCATTTGTGACAAGCGATGTGCTCATGGGAGCAGGAATGTCATCATCAGCAGCATTTGAGAGCCTTATAGGAACTATCCTTTCAGGCCTCTACAATGACATGAAGGTTTCATCAGTTGATGTTGCAAAGATAGGACAGTACGCAGAGAACGTATACTTCGGCAAGCCATGCGGACTTATGGATCAGATGGCATGTGCAGTCGGAGGACTTATATATATCGACTTCTTCGACAAGGCTAATCCTGTCATCAAGCAGGTCCCAGTTGACTTTGAGGCTCACCAGTACAGCCTGTGTATCGTTGACACAAAGGGTTCACATGCAGACCTCACAGACGACTACGCAGCAATCCCTGCAGAGATGAAGCAGGTTGCAAATTACTTCGGCGAGGAACTCCTCAGCAGAGTTTCAGAGGAGGATTTCATCAGCAAGGTTGGTGAGATGAGAGCCAGCGGCAAGGTGAATGACAGAGCAGTCCTTCGTGCGCTTCACTTCTACACAGAGCAGGACAGAGTTGCAGAGGGTGTTGCAGCACTTGAGAATCAGGAATTTGACCATTTCCTCGATGTTATAAAGAGAAGCGGAGATTCATCATTCAAGCTTCTTCAGAATATATACAGCGCAAAGGATCCACTCACACAGAACGTATCAATAGCACTTGGATTCTCAGAGAAGTTCATCGGCGAGGATGGTGTGTGCAGAGTACACGGCGGCGGATTTGCCGGAACCATCCAGGCATTTGTCAAGAATGCGGCTGTTGCTGAGTACAAGAAGAACATAGAGTCGATCTTCGGAGAGGGCGCATGCCACGTCCTCAAGGTAAGACCTTACGGCGGAATCAAAGTAGTTGAGTAGATGTCACAATTTTCCGAAGGGAAATTGTGATGTAGCACCAGCCATTTGCCGAGGAGGTGCCCATGTGTCGGAGACGCATATCGCATGGCACCGACGGACTGCCGCCGACCCTAGGGAGGGGGCGATACCAGACAAGGCAAATTTTGCATGGCTGGTGTTCCCGCCTCGTTTAGGGAAATGAAATGTAGAGATAGTAATGAGAAAGAAGGGTTACAACCATGATAGATACAAATATCAAGCAGCTTGTTGAGTACGGAATTGCAAATGAGCTGATAGAGGAAGAGGATAGAATATATACGACCAACACCATCCTCGAGATGCTGAAGAAGGACAGCTACGAGGAGCCGGGTGAGGTGCCAGCTATAGATACACCGGAAAAACTTGAGGAGTGTCTCAAGGGGATTCTGGATTACGCAGTTGAGAATGGACTTATCGCAGAGAATTCAGTTGTCCTCAGAGATCTGTTCGACACGAAGATCATGAATGCGCTGGTTCCAAAGCCAAGCCAGATCATAAAGACATTCAGAGAGAAGTATGCAAAGTCCCCAGAGGAGGCAACAGACTTCTATTATAAGCTCAGCAGAGCGACAGATTATATAAGAACATACAGAGTTGCAAGGGATATCAAGTGGGTAAAGCCTACAGAGTATGGTGATATCGACATCACCATCAACCTTTCAAAGCCTGAGAAGGATCCGAAGATGATCGCCCTTGCCAAGACCATGTCACAGTCATCATATCCAAAGTGCCAGCTGTGTATGGAGAACGAGGGATATGCGGGAAGGATCAACCATCCTGCAAGAGAGAACCACAGGATCATCCCTATAGAGGTAAATGGTAGCAAGTGGGGATTCCAGTATTCTCCATATGTATATTACAATGAGCACTGTATCGTGTTCAACGGACAGCACATCCCTATGAAGATAGAAAAGGCTACATTCCAGAAACTATTTTCATTTGTTGGACAGTTCCCACATTACTTCCTAGGATCAAATGCAGACCTTCCTATAGTAGGTGGATCTATCCTCACACACGATCACTTCCAGGGCGGACGTTATACATTTGCCATGACAAAGGCACCTGTTGAGACAAAGATTACATTTGCAGGATATGAGGACGTTGAGGCAGGAATCGTGAAGTGGCCTATGTCAGTCATAAGACTTGACGGAGAGAATCCGGACAGGATCATAGATCTTGCTGACAAGATCCTCGGTGCATGGAGAGGTTACACAGATGAGGATGCGTACATATTCGCTGAGACAGACGGCGAGCCACACAACACCATCACTCCTATCGCAAGGATGAGAGATGGCAAGTACGAGATGGACTTAGTCCTTCGTAACAATATCACCACAGAGGAGCATCCACTTGGACTTTATCATCCATGGGAGCAGTACCACAACATCAAGAAGGAGAACATCGGACTCATCGAGGTTATGGGACTTGCGGTGCTTCCTGCAAGACTCAAGGGCGAGATGGAAGAGCTTGCAGAGGTTCTTGTGGCAGGGGGGGACATCAAGGCCCACGAGAATATAGCAAAGCATTACGACTGGGTACAGACTTTCATTGGAAAGTACGATATAAATGCGGATAACGTACACAAGATACTTCAGGATGAGATCGGCGATGTATTCGCAAAGATCCTTGAGTGTGCAGGCGTTTACAAGAGAGATGAGGCCGGAAAGGCTGCATTCCTCAAGTTCGTAGATTATGTGAATGCACAGTAATATAGTGTGCACTAAAAATGCAATAATATATGTGTATCTGTGATAGACGTATTCCATAACTAATATTTATTAATGCCACATTTTATTGTGCATAACAGGATGTAGTGGTATAGTGTTGGAGAAAACGTCATTGCAAAATAAAAATGTTTATAAACTGGTGATCGACATTTGCGCAAGACATTAACAGTGCCCCCAAAAGCACAGGTGTCTGGCAGATGGTTATGAGTCACAGTATCATAAAGGAGGAAAACATTATGAAAATTTTGGTAACAGGCGGAGCAGGTTATATAGGAAGTCATACATGTGTTGAGCTGCTTAATGCAGGCTACGAGGTAGTAATTCTCGACAACCTTTACAATGCCAGCGAGAAGGCAGTCGACAGAATCAAGGAGATAACAGGAAAGGATCTCACATTCTACAAGGCAGATATCCTTGACAAGGAAGCTATGGACAAGATATTTGCAGATGAGAAGCCTGACTGTGTAATACATTTTGCAGGACTCAAGGCAGTTGGTGAATCAGTTGTAAAGCCACTTGAGTACTATCAGAACAACATCACAGGAACTCTTAATCTGTGCGAGGTTATGAGAAAGAACGGATGCAAGAACATCATCTTCTCATCATCAGCTACAGTATACGGCAATCCTGCATTTATCCCTATCACGGAGGAGTGCCCAAAGGGAACACCTACGAACCCATATGGCTGGACAAAGTGGATGATCGAGCAGATTCTCACAGACCTCCACACAGCAGATCCAGAGTGGAATGTAATTCTTCTCCGTTACTTCAACCCAATCGGAGCTCATAAGAGCGGACTTATCGGAGAGGATCCAAAGGGTATTCCTAACAACCTTCTTCCATATGTTGCACAGGTTGCAATCGGAAAGCTTCAGAGCGTTGGCGTATTTGGCAATGATTACGACACACCGGATGGAACAGGTGTGAGAGATTACATCCATGTAGTAGACCTTGCAGTTGGACATGTAAAGGCTATCAACAAGATCAAGGAGAATCCTGGAGTTAAGGTATACAACCTTGGAACAGGAAATGGTTACAGTGTCCTTGATGTTATCAAGGCGTTCAGCAAGGCCTGTGGACATGACGTTCCATATGTGATCAAGGAGAGACGTCCTGGAGATATTGCAACATGCTACTCAGACGCTTCACTTGCCAAGAAGGAGCTTGGCTGGGAGGCTCAGTACGGAATCGACGAGATGTGTGCTGATTCATGGAAGTGGCAGTCGATGAATCCAAATGGATATAATGACTAATTCCAAAATATAAATAACATAAAGCGGCAGAGCACCGACAAATACTATATATAATCAGATGTAGATTTGCCGGTGCTCTTTTCTATGTATTGACTTTTTAAAAGAGACGTTGTATAAGTAAGTAAACTACGCTTTCTGCGGTCTTTGTTAATTATGCCCTTTTTTAGGGCTTTATCAGATAGAAATGGGTGTTTGACATATGAGACTAGAAATACTGCTTTCGTGTATGAACCTTCAGGATGAGGATATCATAACGAAATCCCATATAGAGTCCGACACGATCATAGTCAACCAGTGTGGATATGATGGGTACAATGAATATGACAGGAACGGACATAAGACAAGAATTTTTTCGGTGAATGACAAGGGTCTTACCAAGAGCAGGAACTATGCTATAAAGCATTCCGAGGCGGATGTGTGTCTGCTGTGTGATGACGATGAGGTGTTCAGCAGGAATTACGAAGAAGGGATACTGACTGCGTACAGAGATCTGCCAGAGGCGGATGTCATCATATTCAACATAGGCAACAGACCTGCCCATTGGGGCGACATGCCTAAGAAGCTTGGATATCTGGATCTCATGCATGTGGCATCCTGGCAGATATCATTCAAGAGAGAGAGCATAGTCAATAATAATGTATATTTTGATGAGCACATGGGTGCGGGCTCGGGCAACGGAGCTGAAGAGGAATTCAGATTCCTCACGGATTGCAGGAAGAACGGACTTGCAATATATTATGTACCATTTGTCATAGCGGATGTTGCGCAGACAAAGTCAACATGGTTTAAGGGGTATAACGAAGAATTTTTCATAAACAGAGGTAATACGACAAGATACATCATGGGTTATGTACCGGCGGTATTGTACGCAGCGTATTACAGCATAAGGAAGAGACATCAGTTTGACAGTGATATATCATGGTTTAAGGCCTTCAGACTTATTATGAAGGGAATACATGAGAACAGGTTAGGGAAGAAGAAATGAGTGAAAAAATATTAAGTGTGATAATTCCGTCTTACAACAGCAAGCCATATCTTGACAAATGTCTTGGATCACTTGTTGTTCCGGAGCTTATGGACAAAATAGACGTGATAGTGGTAAACGATGGCTCGACAGACGGCAGTGAGAGTATATGTGAGGAGTACATTGAGAAGTATCCTGACAGCTATTCACTTATTAATAAGGAGAACGGAGGACATGGCTCAGCGATAAATGCCGGAGCTGAGAAGGCCAGGGGCAGATACATGAAGGTGCTTGACGCCGACGACTGGTTTCTCACAGAGAGTATTCCTGAGTTTATAGGAAAGCTCGAGAATGCCAGTGCGGATGTTGTTCTGACATGTCACCACACCATCAATATAACAACAGGGGAGATAAAGAACTGGAGATGTTTCCCTGATGAATTCGACAGAGAATATACTATGGAAGAGGTCATGTCAGACTGGAAAAAATTTGACAGAAGCCTCACATTCCATGGAATAACATATAGAACACAGTTTTACCGTGAGAATGGAGTCAGACTTGCAGAAAAAGTATTCTACGAGGATCACGAATATGCGACATATCCATGCTGCTTGGCAAAAACCATACTGCCACTCGATATGTTCGTGTACGAGTACAGGATCGGGGATGTGTCCCAGAGCGTATCCGCGCAGAATCAGTTCAAGAGAATCGACCATACCAAGATGGTCATAGTAAAGATGCTCAAGAACAGAGAGGACATCTCGGAGCAGTGGGCTCTTGAATACTGCGACAAGAAGATACATCTTCTTCTGCTGAGCTTCATGGTAACTTCCATGCTATGCGATTCCGACAGAAAGAGAGGTGTTGCACGGGTAGATCAGCTTATGAGTTATATAGTCAAGAGAGACAGACACGTCGTTGATATGACATTGAAGCATTATAAGATACTTAAGCTTCTGAATGCTGCGCATGTGGGTCTGGAAGGCTACAACAAAATGCTTAATTCAAAGCTTTACAACAAGGTAAGGCACAATAAGAGTTTTGAATAGATTTACTATGGAGGATTAACGAAAAATGAAAGTAAAAAGCGGAAGCTTTTTAGAAGTTTTTAATTATAAAGATCTTTTAAATCAGCTTGTTTCAAGAGATATAAAGTTAAAGTATAGAAGAAGTTTTCTTGGATATGTGTGGAGTATCCTGAACCCATTGCTCATCATGATCGTAATGGTTATCGTATTCTCCAAGATGTTCAACAGATCGATACCACACTTCCCTGTGTACCTTTTTGCAGGACGTATACTGTACGAATTTGTAATAGGTGCATGTGGTAAGGCACTTGGAAGTATAACAGATAATTCGTCACTGCTTAAGAAAACGTATGTGTCAAAGTTTATGTTCCCGCTGGCAAAGATCACAAGCTCACTTGTTGACTGCCTGTTTTCACTGGGAGCGTTTCTTATCGTTATCATATTCACACGTTCACCATTTTACTGGACGATGCTGTTGTTCCCATTCATATTCCTTCAGGCCTATATATTTGCCTGCGGATTGGGCTTTTTTCTTGCACAGCTCCATGTATTCTTCAGAGATACAAGATATATATGGAATGCGGTCACCACAGCGTGGATGTACTGTTCAGCGATATTCTATCCTATAGATATGCTGCCAGACTGGTTGAAGTTACTTGTGAATTACTTCAACCCACTGTATGTATATATCAAGCAGTTTAGATGCATAGCGCATCAGGGAGTGATGCCTGATCTCACTACTATCGGTCTCGGATTCCTCTATGCATTCTTTTTCTTTGGACTGGGAGTGCTGTGTTTCAAGAAGAATCAGGACAAGTTCATTCTGTATATTTAGGAGGTGTGGCAGTTGGCTAACGTAGAAGAGAAAAAGAACGAACTTGATGATAAGAAGATTTTCACCTCAAATGCACAGCGTACAACAACTGTGGCAAAGGGTGAGACCATTATAGAGCTCAAGGATGTGACCATAAGATTCAACAAGAACAATCTGAAGGTGGACAATCTGAAAGAGTATTTTATAAGACTTGTGACAAAACAGTTGATGTTCCAGGAGTTCATAGCGTTAAAGGACATCAATCTTGATATAAAGAAGGGCGAGGCGTGGGGCTTCCTTGGAACCAATGGTGCCGGAAAATCCACCCTGCTCAAGGTAGTCAGCAGAATATTGAAGCCTGCCAGCGGTACTGTTAAGGTATCGGGAACTGTGGCAGCCCTCATAGAGCTTGGAGCCGGAATCGATCCACAGCTCACGGCCCGTGAGAATATATTTCTCAACGGAACTCTGCTGGGATATTCAAAGGCATTTATAGAGTCAAAGTTTGACGATATAGTTGAGTTTTCAGAGTTGCAGGATTTCCTTGACTCTCCGGTCAAGAACTTTTCTTCAGGTATGAAGACCAGACTTGCATTTTCCATAGCGACGGCGGTTGAGCCGGATATTCTCATTGCGGATGAGATACTTGCTGTAGGTGATATGCGATTCAAGAAGAAGTGTGCGGCCAAGATGACTGCCATGCTGGAGGATGGAACGACCCTGCTGTATGTATCCCACAACATAGCTGCTGTCAAGAAGCAGTGTAACAAGGCTATGTGGCTGGATCATGGAAATGTAGTTATGGTGGGAGATGCCGATACGGTATGCGATGCATTCAAGGCCGAGATGGATGCACCTGCACCGGCAAAGGCCCAGAGCAAGGACAAGAAATAACAAGAAATCAGGCAAGATGTTTGATATACAACACAGGAGGATTGGATAATGTTACAGAATGTGAAGTTGCAGAATGTGATGCTGCAGATGAATCTGGATGTGAACTTGATAGAGTATCCTGAATTCAGCGCCATTGGAAAGGGAGAGGAATCACCATTTATATACGACTCAGAGAAGAAATGTCATGTTGTTGAGAAGCTCACAAAGGTTAATTTCATGAGCTATTACAACTGCATTCAGGTAAAACGCTGGTCAGAGTATACAGGGGTAAAGAACTTCAAGCTCCACCTCACAATGAAGGGAAAAGCTACAATATCCGTATATGCAATATATTCAGCATCCGTTGCGGTTACCTACAATCCACTTGTATCACAGGTAGTTGAGAGTGATGAGGTTTCAGAGGTGGTTGTGAACATACCAGAGACAGATAAGGCTCTTGTAGGTTTCTATATGGATACCCTGGAAGATACAGAGATATATAGCGGATACTATTCTGCTGACATCGAGGAGGACAGAATAAGAGATGTAAATATCTCTCTTGTCACAACAACATTCAAGAAGCAGGAATATATCAAGCGTAATATAGACCTCATCAAGTCAAATGTACTCTATGATGGAAGCGACCTCAAGGGACACATGTTCGTACACGTCATTGACAATGACAGAGAACTCGATCCATCAGAGCTCGACAGTGAGGATCTCAAGGTTTATATGAATAACAACGTAGGTGGAGCCGGCGGTTTCACCCGTGGAATGATAGAGGCACTGGAGCTTCCAAAGAAGCCTACACATGTACTCCTCATGGATGATGACGTTATGGTCATGCCAGAGAGTTTGTTCAGAACATATTATCTGCTCAGACTCCTCAAAGACGAGTACAAGAAGTGCTTCCTGAGTGGAGCCATGTTCGATTACGACATACGCCAGAAGCAGTATGAGGACGTGGGATTTGTCCACAAGGCAGACGGATCATACGGTCCGGTCAAGTCAGCTATGGATATGAGGCTTCTCAAGAACATAGTTGCAAATGAGAACTACAGTTTCAATGTCGATGATGCATATGCAGGCTGGTGGTACTGCTGTATACCTGTGGAGCACATTGAGGACAGAGGCTTACCACTTCCGGTATTTGTCAGAGGTGACGATGTAGAGTTCTCACTGAGAAATAAGCCGGGATTTATAGCACTTAATGGTATCTGTATATGGCATGTGGGATTTGCAGGCAAATTCAACGCCGCCATGGAGCTTTATCAGGTTCACAGAAACAGTTTTGTTATCCAGGCGGCAAGCGGAATATGCCAGGATGTGGATTTCCTTGCGAGAGTAAAGGGAATGTTCTGGAAGGATATAACCAGATTTGCATACAACAATGCTGAGCTGCTCATAGATTCCATTGAGGATTACCTCAAGGGACCAGAGTATATCATGCATCTTGACGGAGAGCAGAGCCTCAAGGAGCACAATGCTAAGAACGAGAAGCTTGTGCCGCTGGCAGAGCTTGGCTATGCAGGGGATCTTCCTACAGATCCATACAAGTATGAGAGTCTTAATCTGTTCCGCAAGGTAATGTATGTGCTCACGATAAACGGACATCTTCTTCCAAACTTCATGCTCAGAAGAACACCGTATATCATCGCGTACGACTGGTTCTTTGTTCCGGGAAAGAATTACATGAAGAAGACTCTCGTTGCCGTGAACAAGAACGGTGGAACAGGAGTCAGAAGAACGATCAACAGAAAGCGTTGTTTTGCGCTTATAAAGAGATATAGAAAAGTATTGGCTAAATACAAGAAGACACATGTGGAAGTTGAGCAGGCTTACAGAAATGCATTTGACGAGATGAAGACAACTAAGTTCTGGAAGGAATATCTGCATATATAAAGTGATATGGAAGGAGTATCTTTAGGGTATGGCTACTATTAAAGGTATAAAAAACCGTTTGGCGGCTGCGGGAAGAGCACTGGGGGGAGATTACACCTCAGAGAAGAACGGTTCGAAGCCAAAGGATAAGCTCAAGGCGTCCCAGCGAGTAAATGCGGCGCAGAGGGCGATGAGCGGTGATTACGCTCTCAGAGACGGCAAAAAGCCTGTTGTAAAGGTCGAGCCTGCTGAGATCAGGATGAATAAGGTATTCACCACGAAGGAAAAAGCAGAGCCTGAGATCAAAGTGTTTGAGAAGCAGGAGAGTGCCAGACAGAGAGAAGAAGAGCGAGTAGAGTGGAGAAAGAAAGCGGTGAGACGCGACAGCGACAAGACAGTCGGATGCATACATCCTGATTACTGCTGTGGCTGCGGCGCGTGCTACAGTGTATGTCCGGTAAATGCTATAAGCATGAAGTATGATTCAGAGGGATTTCTTGCTCCTGTAGTGGATCGCAGCAAATGTACAAACTGCGGTCTGTGCAGAAAGATCTGTCCATCTATAAATCTTGAGTATAAGAACACTGTCGAGCCTGCATGCTATGCGGCATATGCAGACGATGAGATAAGGGCAAAGAGTTCGTCAGGTGGAATATTCACACTGCTGGCTGAGTATGCATTTGAGCAGGGTGGAGCTGTATGCGGAGCAGGATACACAGACGATTTCAAGGTTGAACACTTTATCATAGAGAGCCCGGATGATCTGGACAAGCTCAGAAAATCCAAGTATGTTCAGGCTGATGCATCGAAGGTGTATGCGGACGTTAAGAAGATACTCAAGGAAGGCAGAGTGGTAGTATTCTGCGGATGCGGATGTCAGGTCGCAGGACTTTACGCAACACTCAAGAATGTGGATATATCAAATCTCTACACAATAGATCTGATGTGCCACGGCGGCCCATCGCCAAAGCTGTTCGATGATTATCTGAACAAATACCACGGCAAGGATCAGGGCAAGGTTGCTGATGTTGGATTCAGAGACAAGGACTACTTCGGCTGGTCTACAGAGATGACTGTAAAGTACACTGACGGAACAGTTTATCACAGAACAAGGACACAGGATCCATATTACAGAGCATTCCTTCCTTGTATATCGACGAGAAAGTTCTGTGGACACTGCGCATATGCGAAGCTTCCGAGAACAGGTGATATAACACTTGCAGATTTCTGGGGAATCCAGAAGTACAACAGAGATTACACTGACGGCAAGGGAACATCCATTGTGTCAGTCAACAGTCCACAGGGTGAGAAGATATATGCTGCCATAGCAGACAAGCTGCTCCTGAACAAGGAGATACCTTGTGATGATGTACTCAAGACAGGACAGCCATTTGACCACTGCTTCAAGAATCATCCTGCCAGACAGAGATATTTTGAGCAGATAAAGAATGGCTCATCCATGGAGAAGGCATACGATTATGCCATAAAGGACAAGTACGATGTAGGTATATATGGCGTGTGGTTCGGTGCAAACTACGGAAGTGTTGCTACCTATTACGCACTTCACGAGATCATCAGATCATTTGGTCTGTCAGTGCTCATGATAGACATGCCTGCAGCCAAGACCGGAGCCGGCAAGCCTGACACCCATGCGAGAAGATTTGCAAAGGCACATTACCATGAGAGCAAGAGATACACACTGAAGGATATGAGGGAGCTCAATTCCAAGGTCGATACATTCATCATGGGATCAGATCAGGTGTGGAACAGAGGTATAAGCAGAGGCTTCGGCTTCTCATTCTATTTCGATTTTGTTGAGCCGGATAAGAAGAAGATCGCATTCTCTGCATCATTTGGACATGACAGGGATTTCTGTAATGTACAGGACAGGGAGACGATATCTGAATACATGAGACAGTTTGATGGAATATCCATTAGAGAGACCAGTGGAGTTGAGATCTGTAAGGATGTGTATGGAATAGATGCGGTGAGAGTTCTCGATCCTGTATTTGTTGCAGACAGAAAGGTATTCGATTCACTGGCAGACAAGGCAAAGAAGAAGCACGATGGCAAATATATGCTTGCATATATACTTGATCCAACTCCGGAGAAGAGAGCCGCAGTGGTTGAGGTTTCAGAGAAGCTCGGCCTTGAGGTAGTTGTTCTTCTGGACGGACGTCCAAAGGACCCGGTGAAGAACCGTCAGATCATGGATATGGACGACAAGATCGTCGACGACATAACAGTCGAGGACTGGCTGAACTATTTCAGAAATGCAGATTTCGTTCTCACTGATTCATGCCACGGAATAAGCTTCTCACTTGTATTTGAGACAAACTTTATCGGACTTGCAAACAGTGCAAGAGGAATGACAAGATTTGAATCCCTCGTGGATGTATTCCAGGTGAGAGATCATTACGTTCAGGATGCGGCAGACATTCTTGGAAATGATGAGCTGTTGAAGCCTGTGGATTACGACAATGTTAATAAGATACTTATGTCAGAGAGGGAGAGATCCCTTGCATGGCTTAAGGAAGTATTGTTCAGACCTAAGGAGTTTGAGGGTTATAGAGCATATCCAATTATAGATAAGAGATTGGCGGAAGATAAGGAGGATTAAGTAACATGGCAAAGTATGATTACCTCATAGTAGGAGCCGGATTATTCGGCGCAGTATTTGCATACGAGGCAGGCAAGAGAGGCAAGAGCTGTCTGGTTATAGACAAGCGTCCACATATTGCCGGCAACATTTACACAGAGCAGGTGGAGGGTATAAATGTTCACAAGTATGGCGCACATATATTCCACACATCTGACAAGAAGATCTGGGAGTATGTAAACCAGTTTGCAGAGTTCAACAACTACATTAACTCACCTGTAGCTTCATACAAGGATGAGCTGTACAACCTTCCATTCAACATGAACACATTCAGCAAGATGTGGGGAATCAAGAAGCCTTCAGAGGCAAAGGCAATCATCGAGAAGCAGATCGCAGATCTGAACATTGGAGAGCCAAAGAACCTTGAGGAGCAGGCACTCAAGCTTGCCGGTACAGATGTGTATGAGAAGCTTGTCAAGGGATACACAGAGAAGCAGTGGGGAAGACCATGTACAGAGCTTCCTGCATTCATTATCAAGAGACTGCCTCTGAGATTCATATACGACAACAACTACTTCAATGACCGTTTCCAGGGAATCCCAATGGGCGGATACACACAGATCATTGAGAAGATGCTTGAGGGCGCTGAGGTCAAGACTGACACAGATTACTTCGATTTTATCAAGGAGAATCCTGACATCGCAGACAAGACTGTATACACAGGTATGATCGATGAGTTCTTCGGATTCCAGTACGGACCGCTTGAGTACCGTTCAGTAAGATTCGAGACAGAGGTACTCGATGAGGAGAACTACCAGGGAAATGCTGTTGTGAACTACACACACAGAGATGTTCCATACACAAGAATAATTGAGCACAAGCACTTTGAGTTTGGAAAGCAGCCAAAGACAGTTATCAGCCGTGAGTATTCAGCAGAGTGGAAGCCGGGCGTAGAGCCATACTACCCTGTAAACAACGACAAGAACAATGCGCTTTACGAGAAGTACAAGGAGCTTGCAGAGACACGCAAGGATGTAATATTCGGCGGAAGACTTGGACAGTACAAGTATTATGATATGGACAAGGTAATCGCAGCAGCACTTGAGTGTGTTGAGGCAGAGTTCTAATCGTGAGATAGAGCATATTATAAAGCCATACAAAGGGACGCATACCGGAATACAGATTTTTCGTATATGCGTCCTTTTTGCGTGCCGGAAGCATGGGTGATACGTCAAAATAAAAAAGATATACACTTTCGACAGAACGTGATAGAATTATACTAATTATGGGCATGTTATTTGGTGAATACGATGCACAGGGGGTAAAAATTAAAAGGGTAAAGGGTGTATATGTTATGACAAGGAAGAGGATTGCGGTACTGACAGCCCAGGCTGATGAGTACACCCAGGGTAGATTCCTCTCGGGGTTTTTTGAGAAGGCATTTCAGCTTGATTATGATGTGTGCGTGTTCTCAATGTATCTGAAGTATCAGGATACAGCTAGCAGAGAAGTGGGGGACGCCAACATATTCAACCTGATAGAATTTGACAAATATGATGCGGTGGTAATATGTACTGACAGGATCAGGACGCCGGGAACAGAGGAGGGACTCCGGTGGCGTGTGGAGCATGAGTTTGATGGCCCGGTACTGATAGTCGGCGACGAGATAGAAGGATATAAATCCATAAATATTGATCACAGAAAGAATATATGCGGGCTTATGGATCATCTCATAGAAGAGCACGGATACCGTGATATAGTGCTGCTTGATGGCTGGGAGAATACTGCCAATTCCGAGCTGAAGAAGCAGGGATTCTTTGACAGCATGAAGAGTCATGGTATCGATGTGGATGAATCGTCGGTCTACTATGGCAATAACTGGTTTGACTCAGGACGCCAGACCGCAATGGAGATAACAGAGAACAGAGACAGACTTCCACAGGCTGTGGTGTGTGCCAGTGATCACATGGCACTGGGGCTGGCGGCTGAGCTGGAACAGAGAGGCGTGAGGGTCCCTGAGGATATAGCGATAACGGGATATGACGCTGCGGAGACGAACGATGACAGAGTCATACCGCTGACATCGGTTGATATACCTGCAAAGGTTGACGGCGAGTACGCCGCAAAATGGATAGACGCAGAGATAAACGGAAGATCTCTGGAGAACTATAGGAGCAGTGCGTCTATACACTGGGGAAAAAGCTGTGGATGTGAGCAGTGTACGGAGAAGCCGGGAAAGAGAGACGTGACGGCATGGGATATGAACGCTCAGCCGGGAAGATATGGTTCATACTATAACCATATGATGGAGGATCTGTTATCCCAGAGAGATTACAGGGAATTCTACAATACCATATTCCAGTATGCCCACACGGATGGCAACATGAGCAGTTTCAGTCTCTGCCTGAATGAATATTGGAAGTTTCCTGAGGTCATGATGGGGTCAAATGCACTGAGAGTCGGATACACGAAGAATATATACAGGGTCATCAGAAGCTGCGGTGATGGAGACAGTGCGATAGATTTCGATGACTGTTTTGACGTGTCCAGACTGATACCTGAGCTGGATGCAGATAGGGACAGACCTGAGGCTTACATATTCACTCCACTCAATTTCGACGACAGATGTTTTGGATATGCGGTTGTGAGCTATGGAAGCGAGTGCAGGGCGTACGATATTTCATATAGCACATGGATCAAGCAGATCATGCAGGGCATGGAGGCGTTCTACAGACAGGCGAGTCTTCAGAAGCTTCTGGACAAGGTCAATGCATCGCAGATCCGTGATGATCTGACCGGAGTGTACAATTATAACGGATTTATGGCGAGGTGCAGGGATATGTGTAACGATGCCGTTGCACATGGCAGGAGCATTGAGCTGCTGGCTATAGATATAAAGGGACTGGGACAGATAAATGCAAGTCTCGGCAGAAAGGTCGGGGACGAGGCCATACAGGCACTTGCCAGAATGATCTCGGCATCCCTTGAGAAATCAGACGTGTGTATGAGAATGTGTAACGATGAGTTCATCGTGGCATATCAGGTGATGGGAGATGCGGAGGATCACGCAGACGCCATAGTTAAGAGTGTGGAGAGCCGTACCAGGGAGTTTAACAGGACAAATGGCGACAATTTTGTCATGGAGATATGCTATGCGGTGGACAGACAGATGGTTGCGAATGCGGAGGCTCTGGATAACTATGTGAACGCACTCATAAGCAACAAGAACAATGCCAAGATGAAGGCGTACATTGAGAGCACGAGAAATGCAGAGCTGTCACAGGAGGATATAGAGAAGGACAAGCTTGCCACGGAGATTCTTGACAGGAATCTGCTCACATATCATTTCCAGCCTATAGTTAATGCCCGCACAGGTCAGATCTATGCCTATGAGGTGCTCATGAGATCGGCAGGAGAGCAGTACATGTCTCCTCTCGACATAATACAGAGTGCTGAGAGACTTGGACGTCTGAGCGATGTGGAGAGAGCCACATTTATCAATGTGTTGAGACTCGTTGAGGACAAGCGAGAGGAACTTGAGGGCAGAAAGATATTCTTTAACAGTATACCGGGCTGCAGGCTGTCGGAGGAGGACACCGCTGTCATAGAGAGCAAACTCAGGGAATTTGGTGGACAGGTGGTCGTGGAATTCACCGAGGAGGCTGAGATGAGCGACCAGCTACTGGATCAGATAAAGGACAAGTACGGCAGGATGAACATAGAGACCGCCATAGATGACTATGGCTCAGGTTATTCAAATGTCAACAATCTTCTCAGATATATGCCGCGTTACGTGAAGATAGACAGGATGCTCATGACAAATATACATGAGGATCCGCAGAAGCAGCATTTTGTTAAGGATATTATAGAATTTGCGCATGACAATGATATCATCACTCTGGCGGAGGGCGTTGAGCTGGATGTTGAACTCAAGGAGGTCATCAGACTTGGCGCAGATCTCATTCAGGGTTACTACACGGCGAAGCCTTCACCGGAGGCGATTGCCGAGATAGATAAGAGGATCATAAACGAGATAGTCCAGTACAATCAGAACGAGATCACAAAGTATGGCAAGAAGACCTATGTCATAACCGATGAAGACGAGATATCGATGGTTCAGCTTGCATTTAACAAATATACGGCGCTTGATTTCAAGAAGATAGATGACCAGTACAGGTACGTCAACATGACAGGTACACCGGGCTTCAAGTCCAACATGCTGATAACCATAGGAGACGGCTTCAGAGGCGAGCTCAGGGTGGACAGCATAAGCCTTGGAGGAGAGAAGGGCATACCTTGTATAAAGATAGAAGACAACTGCGATGTCAGGATAGTCCTCACCGGGGACAATGAGCTGCGCACAGGCGGTATACAGGTAGCCGAGTCGTCAAAGCTCGAGCTTGCGGGAGATGGAGATCTGAGGATCACACTTGCGGGTGGCAGATACTTTGGAATAGGAAACGATTTTGCGTCGAGACACGGAGATCTGTATTTCAATCAGGATGGAACGCTGTCCATAACGGCCACCGGAATGAGGGGCATTGGAATAGGATCCGGCCTTGGCGGTAATATATATATTGGACACGGACGATACGAGATAGATCAGAGAGGTCAGGAGGGTGTGATGATAGGCTGCATGGACAGCGACTGCACTCTTCACATAGAGAACTGTGACATGGAGATATACAATGGAATCGCCAGAAGTGTATCCATAGGCTCATATAACGGAAGCGCGGATATAGCTATTGACAATATATCCGGCAAGATATCCGGGGCATCCATCTCTACAGCAGTCATAGGAACCATGAATGGAAAGTCCTGCAGGGTTGCCATGAAGAATATCAATATTACCATGAACATCAGGGCAAATGAATGTTATGGTATAGGCTGCCGTGAGGGCGATACGGACGTCAGCATACAGTACGCTTACGTCAAGGTGGTGGCACAGGGCAAGGATGCCTACGCCATGGGTAACAGTACCCACACCGCCAGACTGGAATTCTCCAACTCGGATATCAACACACAGGTGATCAACAGCGTGGGAACTGATATAGGTGCAGAGGAGAAAAATATCGTGATCGGTAACGGTAGAGTGAGCTTCATGGTGAACGGAATATCAAAGAACAGGGAAGTGCAGATGGTCGATCTGTAGGCGCCTATTCCGAAGCGTACAGTTAATCATTATTAATATTGTGTTGTTGACTGTTGTGAAGTATAATACAGCCGATTGACATGATGGGAGAATATTTATGGTTTTTTCGAGTTTAATATTTTTGTTTGTTTTTCTCACTGCAAACCTGATAGCATATTTTGCGGTGAGCCCTGAGAAACGCAATAATGTATTGCTGATATTTTCACTGGTGTTCTATGCCTGGGGAGGCCCGAGATATCTTCTGCTCCTGGCGGGAGAGACTCTGGTGAGCTGGCTGTTTGCCATTCGCATAGATGAGGCACGTGCCGGATATACCAAGAGATCTGAGAAGTTTTATCTTGTGTGTGACCTTGTGATAATGCTTGGCTGTCTTGCGATATTCAAGTATCTGGGATTTTTCCTCGGCAACATAAAGGCAGTGTTCGGCGTGCCGAAGACCGTGCCTGGAATAGCTCTCCCAATAGGAATCTCTTTCTATACATTCCAGCTCATATCATATGTGGTGGATGTGTACAGGAACGAAGTCAGACCACAGAGAGAATACTGGAAGCTCCTTCTGTATTCAAGTCTGTTCCATCAGTGTATAGCGGGACCTATCGTCAGATATGAGACCGTTGCTGATCAGATAGACAACAGGGAGATAACAGCGAACGATATATACATGGGACTGAGAAGATTTTCAGTCGGACTGGCAAAGAAGGCGATACTGGCCAATTCCTGTGCCAGCATAGCCGATACCCTGCTCCCGGCGGGAGTAGCGAGCCTCAAGGCTCAGACGACACTTGGAATGTGGATTGGAATGATAGCGTATATGCTTCAGATATACCTTGATTTCTCAGCATACTCAGACATGGCCATCGGAATGGGAAGGATGGTAGGTTTCCACTATGATGAGAACTTTAACTACCCATATATGGCTACATCGGTAAATAATTTCTGGAGGAGATGGCATATATCACTCAGCTCATTCTTCAGGGATTACGTATATATACCGCTTGGCGGCAACAGATGCAGCACAGCGAAGTACATCCGCAACATGGCTATCGTGTGGTTCCTCACGGGAATGTGGCACGGAGCAAGCTGGAATTATATATTCTGGGGAATTTATTATCTGGGCTTTCTCCTTCTGGAGAAGTTTTATCTGGGCGGAAGACTCGGCCCTGTGGCATCCCGAATATATACGCTGCTCGTTATCCTGTTCGGATGGACCATATTCAGATTTGAGAGCCTTCGTGAGCTTGGAACAGTGCTTGCGGGAATGTTTGGAATAGGAACATCGGGATTTGCAAATATGGCACTTGGAACAATATTTGTGAAGAACATATTCTTCCTGATATTTGCATGTATTGCGTGTACGGATCTGGGCAAGAGACTCAGAAAATGGGCTATAGAAGTTGGAAAGGTCAACCCACTTGTATTCAACGTGTTCAATGTAACTGAGATGATAACACCGGTACTTATGCTCGTGATCTCAGTGCTGGCGCTTGTGGGTGCAAGCTATAATCCTTTCCTGTATTTCCAGTTTTAATGGGTGATTTTTATGAAGAGAAGATATACCAGAAGTCAGAGACAACAATTAAAGAAATTCAGAACTCTGGGTGTTCTTATATTTGCCGCAGTCATGGCGATAGGAGCATTTATTGGTCTGCTGTTTTTTGTCAGACCTAAGAAATCCACGGTGGAGAAGAGGACGCTTGCAAAGTTTCCGTCATTCACTATAACGTCATTCCTCGACGGATCATACTTCGAGGACGTGTCACTGTGGTATTCTGACACATACCCTATGAGGGATAAGCTTGTGTCGGCTGACCAGAGCCTTAAGAAGCTGTACGGAATACAGCTCGGAACGCAGGTGGTTGGAGGAAATGCCAAGGGCGATGAGATACCTGATGTGGACAAGAGTGCGGTGACCGCCACTCCTGATGATGCAGGCAAGGCGACAACTGAGAGTACCACGGAGGTTACGACAGAGGATCCTGAGATAGGACTTCCTGCGAGTCTGACATCGAAGAACAAGCAGGATGCGACAACTGAGAGCGGTTCGGTCCAGACGGTCGATCCACCAGATTCAAAGGCTATGGACAAGGCGTTCCAGAAGCAGCTTCAGGACAACCTGTATGTGAAGGATGGTTCTGCGTACAGCCTGTACTATTTCGTTCAGGACTCCGCAACAGAATATATAGATGCTATCAACAATGCAGCGGCACAGCTCTCGGGCCAGACAAATGTGTACGATATTCTTGTGCCGAACAATTCAGGTGCCCTGCTATCGGATGACGAGCTGGATAAGCTTGGCGGTTCCGATCAGAAACAGGCGATAGAGTATTACTATGGCATGATGAATGGCGTGAAGACGGTCGATATATTTGACACGTTAAAGGCGCATAAGGATGAATATATATTCTTCAGGACAGATCACCACTGGACCGCGGATGGCGCGTACTATGCGTATGAGGATTTCTGCAAGACGAAGGGCATAACGGCCATTCCACGTGACAAGAGGAAGACGGATACCTTCAAGGGATTCCTCGGAAGCTTCTACAGCACCCTGCAGAACTCTGACATGAAGAATAATCCTGATACTATATACGCCTACGAACCGATAGGAACAAATGACATGACCTACTGGAACGAGGATGGCTCGGAGCAGAAGTGGAATGTCATAATGGATGTGAATGGATGGGATAAGGGAACCATGTATTCTACATTTGTGGGCGGTGACACGCCGATGGCAGTGATAGAGAACCCGAATGTGACAGACGGTTCATCGTGTGTAGTAATGAAGGAGTCCTACGGAAATGCATTTATTCCATTTCTTGTGGATCACTACTCCAAAATATATATCATAGATTACAGATATTCACAGGTAAACATCCTTGACTTTGTGAAGAGCAAAAAGGTCAATGATTTTATCTGTATAAATAACATATCTCTCATAGGAGATAAAGATGTGGCGGCTACTATAAGCAGTCTGCTGCACTAGGGCATAATCGGAGGATTTGCAGACAGATGCCCGGAGATGGTCAACAGATATATGGAGACTGCTTCTGAAGGTATCAGAGGATTGTTCATGTTCTGCACCATAGATAATGGCAAGGATGTGGACGTGTTCCAGGCGCTTGCAACTGCCGACAGACTTCTCTATCAGGAGAAGCGTGCAAAGAAGCTTCGCCGGATGGCTGAGTAAGACCGATATAAAAGACAAAATATATAAAGGCTTGAAAGAAGGAGGATGTATCATGGAGAGATTAGGTTTCATAGGCATGGGTAATATGGCACAGGCATTATGCGCAGGATTTGTGAATTCAGGAAAGATAGCGGCTGAGAGTGTATATGCATATGCACCACACTATGACAAGCTGGTGAAGAACTCAGAGAAGTATGGATTTACCCCGTGTAAGACACTTGCAGAGCTGGTGGATGCCGTGGATACGGTCATCATGGCATGCAAGCCTTATCAGATCAATGACGTTCTCGTTGAGATAGGAGAGAGACTTCACGGCAAGGCTCTTGTGTCGGTGGCAGCTGGCTGGGATTTTAAGAAGTACAGTGAGTATTTTGACAGTTCGGTGAGGGTGCAGTTTGTGATGCCGAATACTCCGGCAATGGTATATGAGGGAGTTATGCTCTTTGAGGCACAGAATTCCCTTGAGGAGGAAGAAAGAGCACAGATAAAAGAGCTGTTCGCAGCCGTGGGAATCGTGGAGGAGCTTCCATCGAATCTCATGGGAATAGGAGGCGCAGTGACCGGCTGTGGTCCTGCATTTGTGGATCTGTTCATAGAGGGATATGCGGATGCAGCGGTTAAGTATGGTGTGCCTAGACAGACTGCGTACAGACTCATATCACAGATGATACTTGGTTCAGCAAAACTTCAGCTAGAGACAGGGGAGCATCCCGGCGTGTTGAAGGACAATGTATGTTCCCCTGCGGGAACAACCATCTGCGGTGTGGCATCTCTTGAGGAGTCAGGTCTCAGGAGTGCATGCATTAAGTCTATAGATGCGATCATGAATAAGTAATAACGGCAAAGCCCCTGTATGATTGAAATATCATACAGGGACTTTTTTATTTCTTGACTTTTTTATTTCTTGAATTTTGAGAGGATGCTTATAAGCTGCCTTATGTTCAGCGGCTTTGACAGGTGTTCGTTCATGCCCGCCAGACGGCATCTTTCGAGATCTTTAGCAAATGTGTTGGCGGTGATGGCGATGATAGGAATGTTCTGTGCATCCGGATGCTCGAGCTTTCTTATGGCGTAGGACGCCGAGATTCCATCCATCACAGGCATCTGAAGATCCATAAGGATGCCGTCGTAGGTTCCGGCAGCAGATGTGGAGAACATGTCAACGCACACGGATCCATCCTCAGCGCGCTCACAGGAAATACCATTCATACCCAGAAGTTCAGACACAACCTCATAGTTGAGTTCGTTATCCTCTGCCACCAGAAGGTGCATTCCTACACACAGGGATTCTGCGTCGCTGCTATCACCGGATTGTCCGGACCACAGATCATCCTTTATGATATAAGGGACGTCGATGCTTACCTCGATGATAGTTCCACCACCCGGATTGCTCTGTACTGTGATGGTACCCTGCATCAGATCCACAAGCTCCTTTACTATGGCGAGCCCCAGACCGCTTCCGCGCACTTTGCTGATCCTGGTGTCTGTCTCGCGGGAGAATTTGTTGAACATGCTCGCCTGATATTCAGGCTTTATTCCAATTCCCGTGTCGCTTATTCTGGCGACGAGACGTATTTTATCGGAGCCCGGTATATTCTCCTCATATAAGTCAAACCCAACGTCGCCATGACCAGGTGTGAACTTGATGGAGTTAGACAGCAGGTTAGAGTAGATCTGTTTCAGCTTGAGTCCATCGGCCAGGATGTAGTCGTGATATATATCGTGACAGTTGAAGGTTATATTGAGTCCGTCGTTCATGAGAGCCTGATCGAAAACCATGTTCAGAGTATGACACAGCTCGGATACAGATGTTTCACAAGGCTTAAGCTGCTGTCTGCCGTTTTCCAGATTCGTTATGTCAAGGATGTTGCTGACGAGCTGTTCTATATAAGCCCCGGACGTCCTGAGCTTGCCCAGACAGTCGTCTATCTTGCTTGGATCGCCTAGTGATCGCTTTGCTATGTCGGCAAATCCCATTACGGCATTCAGAGGTGTTCTTATGTCGTGAGCCATCTTGGACAGAAACTCGGACTTTGCCTCGTTTGCCTTGTTGGCCTCCTCTGCCAGGAGCATCCAGCTCTGTTCACGTCTCTTTTGTTCGCTGATAAGCCTTGTTACATACAGTATGTTGGTCACGTTGCCAAGAGCATCTCGCTTCTTCACAATAAATCTTGCCGAGTGCCAGTTGCCGTCGTTGGCAAGATAATCCATGGCTATGGTCTCGTCTGTGTGGAGACGCTCTGCGATGGTCGACAGATCAAAGAAATCAAGTATCTTGTCCTGATATTCGGGAACGACGAAGCGGTGACACAGCTCCTTCATCTTGGAGGAAGCTCTTCCCATGCGGCCTGTAAGTCTGTGTACCTTGTTATCGCTGGACACCTCCTCGTACATGTCCTGTGTAAGATCTATCCTGTATATTGAGAAGTAGATCTTGCTTATGGCAGATATGATCTCATTGTTCAGGTTAGCCTCGTCAAGTGCCTCCTGGAGCTGCCTCCTCGAATTTTGTTCAAAGCTCACAAGCTCGTCTATCTGCTTGAAGCCAATCAGCACCCTTGAAGATGAAGCCGCTGAAAAAGGGAATATCTCAGCCTCAAAGTTTTCCTGGCCCGCTGCGTTCGGAGTCACCCGGTATCTGTAAGAAAGCTTAGGGTGAGCGGCAAGATGATTCTGTATATGCTCTGCGCTGAGGATTTCTGTGAAGTCCGGGGCAGATTCTTTGATGACATATTTTTCGTAATACTGTCCGATCAGCTCTGAGTAGCAGAATGTTTTCCCAGCTTTGATGTCGTGTATGTGGGCAGCATTTGCCGCTGGGTCAAGCTTTAAAGGCTCGAGAGAATCATTCTGAAGATCCACGCAGTAGACGGATATGTAGTCCGTGCACAGAACAGACATGAACGTCCTTTCGCGGTTCAGATCCGACAGGCTCTTTTCGAGAGAATTATTGCGCTGCTCAAGAAGCTCGGTCATTCTGAGAGTCTCCCTTACATTTCCGAGATGACCGCCCACAACCCCAAGCAGACTTATAAAGGATTCCGAACTATCTATGTGGGGATTGTCCACACCGATAAAGCCTTTGAGCTGGTCCTTATAGAAGATAGGAAATGCTATTTCAGAGTGGATATCCTGCATGACCAGAAGCTGATACTCGGAAGGCATGAGATCCTTCACATCCTCCACGTTATCTATGATCATACTGTCGCCGCGCTCAAATGCTTCCAGCCAGTAAGGCATGTCGGCGGAATCTACGGACTGAAGATTGTCAATCCATGGCTGCACATTGTCACCGCACCACTCATATGAGTTGCGGAATACGTTGTCAGTCTCATCCCAGTCAAAAATATAAACTCGTTCTGACGAAGTGCAACTTCCGATGATACGGAGCAGAGTCTGTATGGATGCTCGGAGTTCAAAACGGTTCTGGGCTCTGTCAATGGCAACCATCTGCTGTAGTATAACAAAATTATCCATAAAATACCCCCCCTTTAGGTGTGTAGATTTTTGATATATTAATACATAAAGCTCTGTTTTTAAGACAATTTTACCTATTTTGAGAGAAAAAATCCATATTAATGTCAATTAATTCCATAGACAATATTTGTTAAAGACAATAGAATTAATGCGGGTATTTACAAAGATTTTGCGTAATTATACAAAAGATCCAATATGTGAAAAATACAAAAGCAGTTGCAAGTGATAATACTACATTGAGGAGTGGATCAAATGAGAGAAAAAGTTTTGATTGTTGATGACATCGAACTGAACAGAGAGATTCTGGCGGTTGCGCTTGGCGATGAGTACGAGGTACTGCAGGCATCAGATGGTGTACAGACGATAGAGATCCTGAAAACGGATAGCGAGGGGATAACTGTTATGCTGCTGGATCTCATCATGCCGAATGTGGATGGATACGCTGTACTGGATTATATGAGAGAGCATGGTCTGCTGGAGAGGATACCGGTTATCGTCATAAGTGCTGAATCCGCAAGGGATGTTGAGGTGAAATGTCTTGAGATGGGTGTTACGGATTTCATAAGAAAGCCATTTGACAGTGTTACGGTCAGGAGAAGAGTCAAGAACACAGCCGAGTTGTTCATGTACAAGAATCATCTGGAGGATAAAGTCAGACTGCAGACAAGAGAGCTGGAGGAGAAGAACAAACTGTTTCAGGCTCAGGCAGAGCAGATACGTGAGACCAATGAGAAGATAGTGGACGTTTTAGGCACGGTTGTTGAATACAGGAATCTTGAGAGCGGTGAGCATATCAAGAGGGTAAAGGAATTTACCAATATACTTGCAGAGAAGGCTGCGGAGAAATATCCGGAGTACGGCCTTACACCGGAGAAGATAGCTGTAATAGTTGCAGCCAGTCCACTTCATGACATAGGCAAGATAGCCATTAAGGACAGTGTGCTCCTGAAGCCGGGCAGGCTTACAGATGAAGAGTTTGAATATATGAAGACCCACACGACAAAGGGCTGTGAGATACTTACACAGATTGCAGGCACGTGGAGTGAGGAATACGAGAAGATCAGCTATGAGATATGCCGTCATCATCATGAGAGATATGATGGAAAGGGCTATCCTGACGGACTGGCCGGTGAGGATATACCGATATCGGCACAGCTTGTGTCCATAGCGGATGTGTATGACGCTCTTGTGAGTGATCGCGTGTACAAGAAAGCGATAGAGAAGGGCAAGGCATATCAGATGATACTTGATGGAGAGTGTGGAACATTTTCACCGAGACTTATAGAGTGCTTCAAGGAGTCCAGACAGGAATTTGAAGAGCTTGTGTGCAGATATGAGATGAAGAAGGAGAACCAGATATGAACATCAGAGAGTGTTATGATACAATAGGAGCAGATTTTGAGGATGTACTTGGCAGACTTGGCAGTGAGAGCCTTATACAGAGATTCGCACTTAAGTTTATAGATGATGGAAGCTACAATGAACTGACAGAGGCTCTTGCGGAGAAGAATGCCGAGAAGGCATTCAGGGCAGCACATACACTGAAGGGGATATGCCTGAACCTTGGACTTAAGAATCTGTATACAGTGAGCTCGGATCTGACAGAGAAGCTCAGGGGGAGAGAGCTTGATGGATATGAGGCTTTGTATGAGAAGGTCAGTGAGCAGTATAAGATAACTGTAAATGCTCTTAAGAGTGTTGAATAGATCATTGTAGTGTGAGAAAATAGAAGAGATTTATGAGATGAAGAAGAGGACTATTGCCAGAATGATGGCGGCTGTTATGGCCGTGAGTATGCTTGCTGGTTGTGGTGATTCAGACAGCGATACAGCGAAGAAGGTGAATCTTGATCCAGATCATCCGGTATCACTGAAGATATGGCATTACTACAATGGAACCCTAGCAGGCAATATTTGACGATCTGGTTGATGAGTTCAATGCTACCAAGGGCAAGGATGAAGGGATATCTGTCCAAGCCGGTGAACATAGGAAAGTTTGAGGAAATGCTCTACGAGGTATGGAGCAGTCATAACAGAGAATTCAGCGTATTGCGCTAAGGGGGGTAAATATGACACAGCACTTGCAGACGATGATGTGTGAATACACCATACTGATAATCATGCTCTATATAGGTGTGAGATGTCTTAATCAAAGAAATAATAAGATCATAAGATCGTTTTCTCATTTTGTATTCGGAGTAATTGCTTTCCAGATAATAAATATACCTGTAAGAATGGTTGACGCAGGACTGGTGCGTATGCCGGCCGCGGTGGTTTTTGTGTTGAATTGCGGATTCATGATCGCAGAGACATTTGTGACATATGAATGGTTTTATTTTTTCGAGAGCATACAGAATTCATTATTTGTGGAAAAAAAGATAATACGGGCATTGCGCAGTATTCCGCTTGTTCTGATGATTGTGCTGTGTGTGGTCTCGTGGTGGACAGGCTGGCTTTTCTACGTGGATGATACGGGCATGTATCGCAGAGGAGCATTGTTCGCACTTCAGGTGGTACTTCCATATACCTATGTATTTGTGACACTCGTCAGTGCGATAGTATATTCCATTACCAGAAGAGAGAAAAGATCTGCCGTCATCATAACTATAGCACTCATACCTGCGCTTATATGTTCAGTGTTGCAGATTGTTGCGGGTGGTTCTTATGTTCTGGCTGGACTGACGCTTTCGGCGATGTTCGTGTATATAGAGCTCTGCATGGAGGATATTAGAAAGGTTGAGAAGCTTGAGGTTATCGAGAAGGCCAACCACGAGCTGGAGAATGCCCTGGATATGGCGAATAAGGCTAACAACGCTAAGACGGTGTTCCTCAACTCCATGTCTCATGATATAAGAACCCCTATGAACGCGATAATAGGCTTCACAGACCTTCTGAATGACAACCTGTCCGACCAGGACAAGGCGCGCGATTATATAGCCAAGATCAGATCATCAAGTGATTATCTGCTGTCCCTTATCAACAATGTATTGGAGATGGCAAGGATAGAGAGCGGCAAGACAGAACTGGACGAGAGCAGTATATCACTTAAAAGTCTTGATTCGGTGTACTGGCTGTTTGAAAGTCAGATGAAGGAGAAGAACATAGACTTTACATGGAATGTGAATGTGAAGCATAACAATATTCTATGTGATGTAGTGAAGATAAAAGAGATACTCATGAACATCATCAACAACGCATATAAGTATTCTCTTCCAGGAGACAGCGTTGCGGTGAAGATCGATGAGCTTCCATGCGACAGGGATGGTTATGTGAGGATACGCACAGTGGTCAGTGACACGGGAATTGGAATGTCGGAGGATTTCCTGGAGCATATATTTGAGGATTTCAGCAGGGAACAGACATCCACGGAGAGCGGACAGTTTGGAACAGGACTTGGCATGGCTATAGTTAAGAAGATAGTCGACCTTATGGGGGGAGATATAGATGTGCAGAGTGAACCGGGAAAGGGTACGACATTTACTGTTACACTTGAGCATCGTATATCCCAGAATGTTGAGGATGCTGGTTCGGTAGAGAAGCGCAACGAGGATTATTCATTTGAGGGCAGAAGGATAATCCTGGCGGAGGATAACGATCTGAACGCTGAGATAACAATGACGATACTTGCCGGTGCGGGCATGGAGGTCGACAGAGCCGCAGACGGAATCCAGTGTATAGACATGCTGGAGAAAGCGGAGCCGGGATACTACGATCTCATCCTCATGGATATACAGATGCCGAACATGGATGGTTACAAGGCAACCATGATCATACGAAAGCTGGACGACAGACGCCTGGCGGATATACCTATAATCGCTATGACTGCAAATGCGTTCAACGAAGACCGTAAGAAAGCCTTTGAGGTGGGCATGAACGGATACATAGCCAAGCCGATAAGCGCAGAGGATCTAAAGATGACGCTGGCTGGGATCGTGGAAGAATAATTTTGATGATTTTCCACATAATAACTCCAAAGCAATTATTTAACATGCAATGGAGGGTTAATACTGTTTATGAAGGCGACAGGAATAGTGAGAAGGATAGACGATCTCGGAAGGATAGTCGTTCCGAAGGAGATAAGAAAGGTTCTCAGGATAAGAGAGGGGGACCCGTTGGAGATATTTACCGGCAAGGAGGGCGAGATAGTTCTCAAGAAGTATTCGCCCATGGCTGATCTGACTGCATTTGCACAGCAGTATGTGGAGGCAATATCCCAGAGCCTTGGACTGCCGGTTGCCATCACGGACCGGGATTCAGTCATAGCGGTGGCGGGAATGCCGAAGAAGGAGCTGATGGGCAAGGAGCTTCACAGTGAGCTTGAGAGCGTGATAAACGACAGGAAAGCGATAGTTGCCCGCAAAGGCGATGCGAAGTTCATACACATAACCACAGACGACCTGGATTACGATGGACAGGTGGTGCAGACCATTATATCAGAGGGCGATGCAGTGGGCTCTGTCATCGTGATAGTGCGTGACAGCGGACACAGAATAGGTGAGATAGAGCAAAAAGCAGCGGTGATCGCGGCGGCATTTCTGGGCAAACAGATGGAAGGGTAGCCGGTAATGCAAGAATTTGGCAAAAAGTGAGTAAAATCAAGGGGTTTCGGCCTCGAAATCCCTTATTTTCCTTGACAAATATAACCATTTTAGGTATAACTATACATGTTGAGCTCAGAGTTTTCTGCTTTTGCGGGTAGCAGGCGGATGACAGAGAGCATTTATTTTTTAAAGGAGGAATTATCTAATGAATAAGACAGAATTAGTTGCAGCAATCGCTGAGAAGACAGAATTATCAAAGAAGGACGCTGAGGCAGCATTAAAGGCTTTCACAGACGTTGTAGCAGATGAGTTAAAGAAAGGTGAGAAGATTCAGTTAGTTGGATTTGGTACATTCGAGGTATCAGAGAGACCAGCTAGAGAGGGTAGAAACCCAAGAACTGGCGAGACAATGACAATCGCTGCTTCAAAGGCACCTAAGTTCAAGGCTGGAAAGGCATTAAAGGATTCAATCAACTAATCTTTAAGGGTTTGATATGAGACTTGATAAATACCTTAAGGTATCCAGAATCATCAAGAGAAGAACCGTGGCGAACGAGGCATGCGATGCCGGAAGAGTCATGGTCAACGACAAAGTGGCTAAGGCCGGAACCGATGTCAAGGTTGGAGATGTTATCGAGATAGAATTTGGCAACAAGACGGTGAAGGTCAGAGTTACAATGATTGCAGATTCCACTAAAAAGGAAGATGCCAAGGATATGTTTGAGTATGTGTAAAAATATGCCGGAATATACATAGTGTATTCCGGCATATTTTTTTTGTGGGCTCATATAGTTTATTAAATAGCTTGAGAAGGTTTCTGAACATGGGGGAAGTTAATAAGGCAAAAACCCACAAGGTGGTCATGGACAACAGGAACAGTCTGTCCATGACAGGGATCAGCAAGGTCACATCCATAGATCCTGATCTGGTTCTGCTGGTGACCGAGCAGGGGAAACTCAAGATAATAGGCAAGAATATGCAGGCGACAAATCTGGACCTTGACAAGGGAATACTGGATCTCACAGGAAATATCAACTCCATGATATATTCGGGTGACAAGGAAGGTGCTTTTTCTATAAAGGGGTTGTTCAAGTGATGAGCGATATGGCGGCAGGGCAGCTCTGGGGATATGGGATATGTGTTGCAGCCGGAGCGTGCTCAGGTGTACTGGGATCGCTGTTCTGGTTCATCTCAAAGCTCTTTAGGAACAGCCGCGCGGTGGCGTGGATATGCGATATTACACTTTGGTTGATATTAAGTGTAGTAGTTATGGCGGTCAGTTACATATGCTGTGACGGAGATCTGAGACTATATATTTTTTTAGGATTTTTTTCAAGCTTTTTACTTGTATTTTTTACTATAAATTGGGCTGCTTCGAAAATTGCAAACCATATATTGTGTAAGAAAAAACAAGATTCAAAAAATGTGAAAATGTGACGGCAAAAAGTGCGTTGACATAATTAGTCTTAAATAGTAAAATTATGTCAATATGTTCGTTTGGCTACGAACTTTTTGTATATTATTACAAGAAAAGACAAGTAATAAAGTAATGAATGGGGAGTTTCTAATGAGTAAGACGGTCGGCAGATCAAAGTCAAAAAAGAATAACAAGATCACAACGAAGCTTGGAATGGTTCTGGTTGTGAGCTGTCTGATATTGCTGGCAGTGGTTGTACTGTACAAAGCACAGAGCCTGAAAGCACAGAAGGAGAGCCTGCAGGTTCAGGCTGCGGAGCTTCAGGAACAGCTTGACAGTGCGAAGGAAGATTATAAGAAGCTTGAAGAGCGTGAGAAATATATGCAGACAGATGAGTATGTTGAGGATGTGGCCAGATCACAGCTCGGTCTCATATATCCTGACGAGATCGTGGTAAAGCCTGAGGAATAAAGTCAGAACATAGCGGATGCTGATTTCAGCATTCGCTATTTTTTTGCGCATTTGACGGATATACTTCTTGTCACTATGAACAGGAAGGCGGGAAAATGTTGATGAGAGAAAAGGTGAATGGGTTCGTCGGAGTGATGGCGGTGGCTATTCTGTGTATGGTCAGCGGCTTATGCATGGTCTGGGGGATAGCCCCGGTGGTTCTGGCTGTGTATGTGGCGGCCTGTGCGGTGTGTGGGAGATACATGATAACCTGCATCGGGTGTGCGGCGGGAGTCGCAGCCGGATCTATGGGCATAGCAGGGCTGTTGCACGCATATGAGTATATGATACCGGGGCCTGTGTATTCCGGTGTGATGGTGACGGAGAAATATCTGGTGCTGCTGGGACTTGCGATGTGTCTTATGAAGATCGTGTATTCCAGAAATTCCAGATCGTATGTAAGGGTGATCGTCGTCATGTCGGCTGCCGTGCTTATGGGAAACATAGTGGTATATGCGGATAACATGCTTATGGCTGCAGCTTATGGAGTGGTGGAGGCTGCGATATTCATGTGTGCCAGTGTGATACTGAAACCGGGGATTGGACTTCTATATACATATATCTGCGGGGATGCCTCGGATGTGGAGAGGGATGAGAGCTGGAATATAAGTCAGGGCATAGTGAGCCTCATGGCGCTGGCGGCGGTCGTTCTGTGGGTTGTTCCGGGTGAGGATATCTACGGTGTGAATCCGGCATTTATGCTTGCTCTGGTTCTGATATTGTACGCGGTGTATAGAACTGGAGCGGTGTACGGATGCGGAATGGCGGCGGTGGCGGGAAGCATCGTGTCGGTCAAGCTGAATGACAGCAGGTGGCTCATGTGGATGCTCCTTGTGACGCTGGTCATGCTCATAGGCCGGGCACTCACCGGGAGAAGAAAGGTGTCTGCAAGTCTGTTCTATGTTCTGGGGTGCGTTCTTGCCTCCGTGGCGGATGGAACAGTGCTGTGGAACGGCTCTGGGCGGGAGATTGCATTTTACTATATAAATATCGCCGTTCCGGTCGTATTGTTTGCGTGTATACCTGGTGCTCTGCTGGGCGCCATGGATGAGGAGACAGATCCGGCGTGTCTTCAGGCAGCCGCTGCGGAGATTAACAGACTCACGGCCTGCAAGATAGAAGATATGGCAAATGTGTTCAGACGGCTCGATTATACATTTGCCGGGAGCGATGAGCCGGCGATAAGCCTGGGACAGATCGGCGAGCTCGTGGATGGCTTCAGGAGACAGATAGATCTGATAGGTGAGGCGAGGGAGATATCCGATGAAAAGCTGCTGGGGCAGATAAGATCGCTGGGGATGGACGAGGTCAGGGTCACGGCCTCCATGGACAGTGGCAACAGGAGCCGATACTATGTGGCGGGAAGAACGTCAGGTCAGGGCATGGTGCTGTCAAGACAGGTGGCTGATGTATTGAGTGGGTACTTCAGGAAGAATATAAGGGCGGGCATGGATTCGCCGAGCCTTTTCTTCGATGAGTACAGATCTGCCGTGTACGAGGAGGCGGCGCGTTACAAGGGGCGTTACCATGTCAGAAGGATAAAGAAATATGGCTCTCCGGTGTCGGGGGATAATTTCTCGGTGAAGGAGTATGAGGATGGCAGGCTGGTGATGATGCTGTCTGACGGCATGGGAAGCGGAAGCCTGGCCTCCTGCGAGAGCTGCATGATGCTGGACACCATGGAGGAGCTGCTGGAGGCGGGATTTGCCCCGGAGTACAGCATTGCATTTGCCAATCGATGTATGTCCAGGAGAAATAAGGGCAGAATATTCACGACATTTGATATGGTGGTCATAGACATGTACGACGGCACCATGAGGAGCTTCAAGCAGGGGGCGTCGGTGACCTATGTGATACGCCCGGGCGATGATGGAAATGAGATCCGCCAGATAACGAGCACTACTCTTCCCGTGGGCGTGCTGGACGATGCCGAGTGCGACATGGCGGATGTGAAACTTGCGGCGGGGGATGCCGTGGTCATGGTGAGCGATGGGCTCTCGGATATGGATGTGTCCGATCACATGCAGGATGTGCTCAAGGGAATAAGAGTGGGTGACAGCAGACGGATGGTCGATGATATACTGGGCGCCATGATAGGACAGGGGGATGTGTCGCTTCGGGATGACGTGACGGTCATGGCGGCGGTGATATCAGGATCTGAGAAAAGTAGCGCAGCCTGAGTAACTCTATGCTATAATATGAAATTATGATATTTACAGAAGGATAAATGTATGGATGTATTTGAAAAAGATGTTCTTGAGTATATAAGAAAATACCACATGTTTGATGGTATAAGTCACTGCGTGTGCGGTGTGTCCGGCGGCGCGGATTCGGTGAGCCTGCTCACGGTGCTGGCAAGGCACAGGGCGGAGCTGGGAATAGATATACACGTTGTACACATAAATCACATGATACGCGGTGAGGCTGCGGATGGTGACCAGAGCTACGTTGAGACTTTGAGTGGTGAATATGGTGTCACATGCGACTCTTACAGGATCGATGTCAGGAAGCTTGCGGAGCAGGCCGGACAGACCGTGGAGGAGGCCGGACGCCATGCAAGATATGATGCATTTGACAGAATGCGTGCCAGATATGTGGATGAGGGCTGTGTGATCGCAGTCGCCCACAACCGCAACGATGTGGCTGAGACGGTTCTGTTCAACATGGCGAGGGGAACCGGAATGGGCGGCATAAAGGGTATAGCCCCGGTGAGGAATCACATAGTGAGACCGCTTCTTGGGAGCGACAGGAGCCACATAGAGGAATATCTTGGCCGGCAGGGGATCAGATACTGTACGGATGCCACCAACAATGAGGATGATTACACCAGGAACAAGATAAGACACAGGATACTTCCTCTTATGAATGAGATAAATGGACAGGCCACGGAGCACATTTGCCAGATGGCCATGATGGCGGCTGATTACGAGCGGCTTGCTGCCGGACTGGTTGATGATTTCCTGACGGGACAGGGAATTGATGTCAGAAGTGAAGGCTGTGGCTGGACCGGAGACAGCACTGACCGGAGATATGAGCTGGACATGGCGGCTCTCAAGGAGCAGGACAGGCTCGTGCAGGAGCTTGTCATAAGAAAGCTCATCGGAATGGTGTGCGGAGGCCTGAAGGATATCGGCATGAGCCATGTGTCGGAGGTTACGAAGCTGTACTCGGCTGACACCGGGGCGGGGATCAATCTTCCTGCCGGTGCGAGGGTGTGGCTGGAGTACGGCAGACTGGTATTTGCCGGCGGTGAGAACCGCGCCGGTGACCAGAGCTGTCAGGACGGCGGGCTGCCGGGCTGCGTGGACATAGACATCACCTGTGATGGTGAGTATGAGCTGTGTGAGGGAAGGCTTACGGTCAGGATCTACGACAGACCTGAAGCCCTTGATCTTGCAAAAAAAGAGTGTACGAAGTTTCTTGATTATGGTAAAATAAAACAGTGTCTGCAGTTGCGGACATTTGAAAACGGGGATTATATAGTCGTTAATTCTGCGGGCTCGAGAAAGAAGCTCAACCGTCTGTATACTGACTGTAAGATACCGGTGGACAAGCGGCGTCATATTCCACTTGTGACATCCGGGCAGGAGGTCGTGTGGGCCGTGGGACTTAGGATTGGCGAGAATTATAAAGTGACAGAAGATACACAAAAGATAATTGAGTTGAATTTTAACAGGAGGAAACAGAGTTGAAAGAACAGATTGGTGTTATGCTCAGCAGCAGTGAGGTGGAAAACAGAATAAGCGAGATGGCAGCAGCCATAGATAAGGCATATGAGGGAAAGACGATACATTTGATCGGAATCCTTAAGGGAAGTGTGTTCTTCATGTGTGAGCTTGCGAAGAGAATGAAGAGTCCGGTCACCATGGACTTCATGTCTGTGAGCAGCTATGGCGATGGAACAAAGTCATCAGGTATTGTCAAGCTGAACAAGGACCTTGATGAGTCTATAGAGGGAAAGGATGTAATCATCGTGGAGGACATTCTTGATTCGGGAAGAACCCTTTCATACCTTGTGAAGCTTCTCGGCGAGAGAAAGCCTGCAAGCCTTGAGGTTGTGACCCTGCTTGACAAGCCGGACAGAAGAGTTATCCCGGTTGAGCTGTATATGACAGGTTTTGAGATCCCTGACAGATTTGTTGTGGGATACGGCCTTGACTGTGCCCAGAAGTACAGAAACCTTCCATATATAGGTGTCATAGAGCAGTAATATATTGATTAAGGAGCATATACATGGAAAATATGGATAAGAGAAAATTCAGGAATGGAATGATAATCTATCTGTTGATCCTGATAGTTGCTTTCATCCTCATAAACAGATGGATGCAGAGCGACAAGATTGAAGTGACCACCACTTACAGTTACACAGATCTGACAGAGGATTTGGATGATGGCAAGATATTGGCATTGTCGATACAGCCAAATGCAGAGATTCCTACGGCGGTAGTTCAGGTGCAGTTCACCAACGGAAAGACTCTTGCATTTTATTCCACAGATGTCAATGATGTCGTGAAGATTTATAACGACTATCAGGCAAGTGTGGACAAGTATAATGCGACCGTAAGCTCGGATGACGATAAGAAGGTCGTTGCCAGATGCAGCCTGAACGATGTGGAGAAGACGAGCATATGGAGTGTGATAATTCCGTATGCCCTTGTCATGATCGTCATGTTCTTTGTCATGCTGCTGTTCGTGAGATCATCACAGGGCGGTGGAGGCCAGATGATGAACTTTGGCAAGAGCAGGGCGAAAATGACAGAGCCTGATGAGAAAGAGAAGGAAGATAAGAAAAATAATAAGAAGAAAATAACATTTGACGATGTTGCCGGTCTCAGTGAGGAGAAAGAGGATCTCGAAGAGATAGTGTGCTTCCTCAAGAACCCGGGCAGATTCATCAAGGTCGGTGCACGTATACCGAAGGGAGTTCTTCTTGTCGGCCCTCCTGGAACAGGTAAGACACTCATGGCAAAGGCCATAGCAGGAGAGGCGGGGGTTCCGTTCTTCAGTATTTCAGGATCAGACTTCGTGGAGATGTTCGTCGGTGTCGGTGCAGCGAGAGTGAGAGATCTTTTTGCACAGGCAAAGAAGAACGCACCATGTATCGTATTTATAGATGAGATCGATGCCGTTGCCAGACAGAGAGGTACAGGACTTGGCGGTGGACATGACGAGCGTGAGCAGACTCTGAACCAGCTCCTTGTAGAGATGGATGGATTCGGAGCGAATGAGGGAATCATAGTTCTTGCAGCTACCAACCGTGTGGACATACTGGATAAAGCTATCCTCCGTCCGGGACGTTTTGACAGAAAGATATCTGTCAATCCTCCTGATATCAAGGGCAGAGAGGAAATCCTCAAGCTTCATGTTGCGAACAAGCCTCTGGCAGAAGATGTTGATCTCAACGAGATCTCCAGAACAACAGCCGGATTTTCGGGAGCTGATCTTGAGAACCTGATGAATGAGGCTGCGATCTCTGCTGCGAAGGCCGGCAGGGAATATATCAATAAGGAAGATGTCGACAAATCATATATCAAGGTTGGAGTCGGTGGTGAGAAGAGGAGCCATGTGATCTCCGAGGAGGATCGTAAAATCACGGCATATCACGAGTCGGGACATGCGATACTGTTCCATCTCCTTCCATATGTTGGCCCGGTGCATATTGTGTCTATCATACCTACAGGTACCGGAGCCGGAGGATATACCATGCCGCTTCCACAGGGTGATCAGGAATATCTTACTAAAGCGCATTTGCTCAACGAGATAAAAGTTAGCATGGGCGGAAGAATTGCAGAGAAGATCATATTTGGCAATTTTACCACGGGTGCTTCACAGGATATCAAGATGGCCAGCGGTTATGCAAGATCCATGGTTACGAAGTATGGAATGTCCGAAAATCTTGGATTTATCAACTATGAGAGCGATGATCAGGAGGAGGTATTCCTCGGGAAAAATCTTGGACATACCAAGCCATACAGCGAAAAGATAGCCGCCGCCATAGATGAGGAGGTTAAGCAGATCGTTGACGAGTGTTACAGGGAGGCTTATGAGATTCTGGAGCAGAATGTGGATGTTCTTCACAAGTCTGCAAAGCTTCTTCTTGAGAAGGAGAGAATAACAGGAGCTGAGTTTGAAGCACTGTTCGATAGAGACGATGCTAAGGATGCAGATGCAGATGTTCAGAGCAACGGTGCAGAGCAGAGTACAGCAGAGAATGTAAATGCAGCAGATAATGCTGTTGCAGAGCAGAAAGCTGAGACTCAGACAGACAAACAGTAATATATAAAGACAATACAGATGCCCGCAGTTTTCTTGCGGGCATTTGGCTTATGTTGGATATATGACGGAAGGGAGAACAAGGGATGAAGATAATAAAGAGAGGGATAAATGCGGTGATACCGTTCCTGCTGGCAAATGTATATCTGCTGGCAAGGTGTCCGGAGTGGAATATACCACTCATGCCGCTTATAGTTGTGGTGCTCATAGCCGGATATGTACTGCTTACCGCTATGCCATTTCTCGGACTGAAAAATATCCAGTCGAGTGGGATCAGAAGATGTCAGAGAGGATGCGAGAATCTGTACTCTTTCCTGGCGGCAACGGTCATGTCGGTGGCTGTGCTGATACTCATGCTGGTTCATGTGATAGATGCCAGGGCATGGACGTGGAAGAACTGGGTTCTGTACATACTCACGGCGGTGGCTGTACTGGCGGTCACATTCTGGGTTGGAATAATAAGAATATATGTGTCATCCAGGCAGCTCGGTATCAAATGGAGAGTGATCGGTATACTGTGCGGTTGGATTCCGGTGGTACATCTGATAGTCCTTGGCAAGCTGATAAGTCTGGCATCAGGTGAGACGGTTCTGGAGAACGAGAAGATTATAAAGGATAAGGCAAGACAGGCTGACCGGGTCTGCGCCACCAGATATCCAATACTCATGGTACACGGAGTGTTCTTCAGGGATTTCAGGTATCTGAATTACTGGGGAAGGATCCCTGCGGCACTTGAGGCGAATGGTGCGACCATATTCTACGGAAACCATCAGTCCGCCGCATCTGTGGCTGACTCCGGACGGGAGATAGCTGACAGGATACAGCAGATATTGAAGGAAACAGGATGCGGGAAGGTGAATATCATAGCCCATTCCAAGGGAGGCCTTGACAGCAGATATGCCATATCGAAGCTCGGTATGGCCCCTTATGTAGCATCACTCACAACGATTAACACTCCGCACAGGGGATGCGAATTTGCGGATTATCTTCTGGGCAAGATACCGGAGAAACAGCAGCAGACCGTGGCAAATGCCTACAATTCTGCACTCAAGAAGCTGGGTGACACAAACCCGGACTTCATAGCTGCGGTGACGGATCTCACGGCATCAGCGTGTGAAAACCTGAACAGAGAGCTCCCTGATCCACAGGGCGTATACATACAGAGCACGGGTTCATGTATGAAGAAGCCTTCAGGTGGACGCTTCCCGCTCAACACCACCAACGCATTCGTAAAGCAGTTTGATGGTGAGAACGATGGACTTGTCGGATATGATTCGTTCAAATGGGGCTCCAACTTCATATATCTGAAGCCTCAGGGCAGGCGCGGAATCTCCCACGGAGACGTGATAGATCTGAACAGAGAAAATATAGATACATTTGATGTGAGGGAATTCTATGTGGACCTTGTGAGTGATCTGAAGAGACGTGGCTTTTAGAAAATGCCCGGTGTTTTGTCTAATGTGAACAATAAAAAGTAAAAATCAGGTAATATTCAGGAAATGTATTGTGATATTGCACAATGACATTTGCCAAATAAAAAAATGTTTGGGCAGACTTTTGACGGGATTTGTATATAATAATACTTGTAACCCCCAATACATTATATAGTTTTGGCTACACCCCATAAAAGTAACAAAATACCTTCTCCAAAAGAGACAGTCGTTCGGTGACTGTCTCTTTTACTTTTGGTGAAAACAGAAATTGGGCAGGATGGTCTGATATGAGGCGATTCCTGCTGTATATTTGCAGCTAATATATGTTTTATCTTGTTGCCTAATCTCCCGAAAAGTATTAATATAAAAAAGAGTATGTGCAAGGGAGATTTTATTGTATGGTGGAAAAGAAGACCAATGGGCAGAAGATACATGATTATGTATATAATGTAAAGCCCATACTAAATAAAGGCGGACTGTTTGCGGACGGAAGCAAATATTATGTCAGCCCACAGGAGCCGGATGTGGATCAGGATGTGAATGTCAGATTCAGGACTACAGCCGATAATGTGGATGAAGTGTTCCTTATATATAATGAAGAAAAGATACAGATGACAAAGGAGAGTTCCAACAGAATATTTGACTTTTATACCGCAACGATACCTGGAGGTTTGCCATTCATAAGATATCATTTTGAGATACATTCGGGAAGGGTCACATGCTTTTATGACAAGCTGGGACCTACGAAGCAGAACGACAGAGAGTACGACTTTGAGATATGTCCGGGATTCAAGGTGCCGGAGTGGGCAAAGGGTGCGGTATTTTATCAGATATTTGTGGACAGGTTCTGCAACGGGGATACTTCCAATGATGTGCTGGATAATGAGTACGCATATATAGGTACCGGTTCAGTTCAGGTAAAGGACTGGAATCAGAGGCCGAGCACCATGGATGTGGGACGTTTCTATGGCGGAGATCTCCAGGGTGTCAAGGATAAGCTTGATTATCTGCAGGATCTGGGAGTGGATGTAATATATCTGAACCCTATATTCGTATCACCATCCAACCATAAGTATGATATACAGGATTACGACTACGTTGATCCCCACTATGGAAGAATAGTTGACGATGAGGGTGACTGCCTTCCGGGCGGATGCCTTGAGAACAAGCAGTCGTCGAGATATATCAACAGAGTTACAAATAAAAAGAATCTTGAGGCCAGCAATCAGCTCTTTGCCGAGCTGGTTGAGGAGATACACAAGCGTGGCATGAAGGTCATCCTGGATGGCGTGTTCAACCACTGTGGTTCATTCAACAAATGGATGGACAGGGAGTGTATATACGAGAATCAGGAGGGCTACGAGAAGGGTGCGTTTGTATCGAAGGACAGCCCTTACAACACTTTCTTCAAGTTTTACAATGACAATGCATGGCCGTACAATACAACATATGATGGCTGGTGGGGACATGACACTCTTCCAAAGCTCAACTATGAGGACTCGCCGAAGCTGGTTGAGTACATCATGAAGATAGCGAGAAAATGGGTGTCACCTCCATACAATGCGGATGGATGGAGACTTGACGTGGCGGCGGATCTGGGCCATTCACCTGAGTACAACCACCAGTTCTGGCGTGAGTTCAGGAGAAATGTAAAGGAGGCCAACCCAAATGCCATCATTCTGGCGGAGCACTATGGTGATCCGAAGAGCTGGCTGAAGGGCGACCAGTGGGATACAGTCATGAACTACGATGCGTTCATGGAGCCTATCACATGGTTTCTCTGCGGTGTTGAGAAGCACAGCGATGAGTTCCGCGGAGACCTTCTGGGTAATTACGATGCGTTCAAGGGTGCGATGAACTACCATATGTCCAGATTCCTGAGACCATCGATAGACGTGTCCATGAATGAGCTGTCCAACCACGACCATTCCAGATTCCTCACGAGAACCAACAGAAAGGTCGGACGACTTCACACCATGGGAGCGGATGCCGCCGATCAGGGCGTGGACAAGGGTATATTCAGACAGGCTGTCGTATTCCAGATGACATGGCCGGGCGCTCCTACCATATACTATGGCGATGAGGCCGGTGTGTGCGGATGGACAGATCCAGACAACAGAAGAACTTACCCATGGGGACATGAGGACAAGGAGCTGATACAGTTCCACAAGGACATGATAAGAATACACAAGTCGTACGAGGCGCTTAAGTCAGGTTCTGTATTATATCTCCATGGCGGACACAAGATACTCTGCTATGGAAGATTTACTGACAACAAGCAGGTGGTAGTCATCATGAACACCAACTATGAGGATGTGGATCTGAAGCTTCATATCCGTCAGATAGGTGTGTACAACCACTCGATACTCAGAAGAGTCATGCTGACAAATGAAGAGGGCTATACACTGGAGCCACAGGATTTCATGGTGGAGCACAACGTACTCACGATCAAAGCTCCGAAGATGAGTGCGATGGTGCTTGTTCGTGCCTGATGGCCGGAAGACAAAGATATACAAGACAAAGATATATGACATAAAAATATAAAAAAGTTCCTTTGGACGAATGATGTTATTGAAAGAATCATTTGCCGGGGAGCTTTTTTATTTGCAAGAGTAATGCTTGCACAGAAAATGGATTGAAAATGGAATTGCTTGCCCGTGTTATCGTCTAAATCTGCGGCGAGCCGAATTCTATGTTTGTCCATGACTTTGTAACGATCCAAGAAACACAATTTAGAAAACAGATAGATTAAACTACAGGTTGGGTGAAAAATATAGGGAGATAGGGTATATTGGACAAAATAGTATTGTAAAGAAGGAGGCAGATAGAATATGAGAGTATTGCTTTTGCTTAGGGGATCTGCCGGTTGTGGCAAATCTACATGGATCGAGCAGAATGGATTAAAACCATACACACTTTCAGCGGACGACATCAGACTGCTTTGTCAGAGTCCGGTGCTGCAGGTGGATGGTACGAGAGGAATCAGTCAGAACAATGATGGTACGGTGTGGAAGACATTGTTCAGCCTCCTTGAGATCCGCATGCAGAAGGGCGAATTTACGGTGATAGATGCCACGAATTCCAAGACTTCGGAGATAAACAGATATAAGAATATGTGTGAGACGTACAGATACAGAATGTATTGTGTAGATTTTACAGATATACCTATAGAAGAGGTGAAGAGAAGAAATGCCGGGAGGGAGGAGTTCAAGAGGGTATCAGATGACGTTATTGACAAGATGTACTCCCGCTTTGCCACACAAAAGATCCCTTCGGGAATCACGGTCATAAAGCCGGACGAGCTTGACAGCATCTGGATGAAGAAGAGGGATTTCTCCCAGTATAAGAGGATCCATCACATCGGGGACGTTCACGGATGCTATACAGCGCTGATGAAGTATCTGGATGACAATGGCGGTATAAAGGATGATGAGTTCTATATATTTACAGGTGATTATATCGACAGAGGCGTGGAGAATGCGGAGGTTGTAAATTTCCTGATATCTATCATGGACAGGAAGAATGTTCTCATGCTTGAGGGCAATCACGAGAGATGGCTGTGGCTGTGGGCAAATGACTGCACCGGCAGGTCGAAGGAGTTTGAGCTTGTGACAAGACCAATCCTCGATGCTTCCGGAATCGACAAGAAGGAGGTGCGGAAGCTTTACAGAAGGTTTGGACAGTGTGCTTACTATAGCTACGGTGATAATGTATATCTGGTGACCCATGCGGGACTCAGTGTGATTCCCGACAATCTCACATTTGTGGCAACTGATCAGATGATACATGGAGTCGGAGCTTACAATGATTTCGAGAAGATCGCAGAGACATTCTACGGGAAGATGCCGGCGAATTACTATCAGATCCATGGACACAGGAACACCAAGCTGCTCCCGGTGCGGGTGAATGACAGAGTGTTCAACCTTGAGGGCAGAGTCGAGTATGGCGGGGAACTCAGATGCGTTCGGGTGGATGCTGATGGAATCCATGAGGTGGAGATCCACAATGATGTGTTCAAGGCACCTGAGATACAGGAGGAACAGACCGTTACCACAAGCTCTGTTGCAGATGTGATCATCTCCTTGCGGGGGAACAGGTACATACAGGAGAAGACATTTGGCAATATTTCGTCATTCAACTTCACGAGCAAGGCATTCAATGACAGGGTGTGGGATGAGCAGACCACAAGAGCAAGGGGCTTGTACATTGACACATTCAAGGGAAGAGTCGCAGCGAGGGCGTATGACAAGTTCTTTAATATCAATGAGCGCCCTGAGACAAAGTTTGATATGCTGCAGAATAAGCTGCAGTTTCCGGTGACTGCCTATGTCGAGGAGAACGGTTTCCTGGGACTCGTGAGCTACGATGAGTACAACGACGATCTGTTGATAGCGAGCAAATCCACCATAGAGGGACCATCCGCCGGCTGGCTGAAGGATATGATATATGAGAAGGTGACACCGGAGAATATAGAGAATATGAAGCGGTTTGCGAAGGACAACAATGTGACATTTGTATTTGAGTGTGTTGATATGAAGCATGATCCTCACATCATAGAGTACCCGGAGAGCAATCTGTATCTGCTTGATATAGTTTACAACCAGATAAACTATGCAAAGTATGATTACGATGCGATGTGTGATACAGCCCACCGGTTCGGCCTGACACCAAAGAAGAAGGCTTGCGAGCTTGCAACCTGGCAGGAGTTCTATGACTGGTATTATGATATCCTTGAGGATGATTACGAGTATAACGGCAGAGTCATAGAGGGGTTTGTCATCGAGGACAGCGCCGGATATATGACAAAGCTCAAGCTTGCATACTACAATTTCTGGAAGTTTATGAGGACAATATCCTATGAGGCTATCAGAAACGGATATATCAAGAAGACATCGGCACTCACCACCCCTCTTGCAAATGAGTACTATGCGTGGGTGAGAAAGCTTCACGATACAGAGGATCCCGCAAATGTTCCGAGGGATATATGCACGCTTAGAAGATGGTTTTATAATGACATGAAGCAGGCGGAAGGCGATAGCCTGATATAGGTGATCATAAGAGATAACACGGTGAATGTTTGACGGGTTATGTTATATCATGGCAGCAGCCAGACATAGAAAATTATCCAGGCTGCTGCATATATTTACATGGTACGCTGAGTAGGAATGAGAGGTGATATTGTATGATATTTTATACGTCAGATCTTCATTTTGGACATGCAAATGCTATAAAATTTGATGAGAGACCATTTACAGATGTGGATGATATGGCTGATGGAATGATACATAACTGGAACAGCAGGGTAGGAAAGAATGATACAGTGTATATTCTCGGGGATTTCTGCTTTAAATTGAAAGATCCGGAGCCGATCCTTGCAAGACTTAAAGGACACAAGCGCCTCATCCTTGGCAATCACGATCAGGTAATAATGGGAAGTGAGAAGCTGCAGTCCTACTTCGACGATATACAGAAGATGGACTATGTGAGCGACAGAGGTAAGCTGATAGTTATGTGTCACTTTCCGATAGCTGAGTGGAATAAGAAGAAAAGCGGGGCATACCATTTCTATGGACATATCCACAAGAGCAGTCCTGAAGTGTACAGCTTCATGACCGGCCAGGGACGTGCTTACAATGTAGGCTGCATGATCAACAACTACATGCCGTGCACCGCTGACGAGATCATCCGAAATAACGAGATATATCAAGCCAGATTACAGTCAGAGGCTAAATGATAAGAGGTATAAGGACGTATGTATATGTAACTGGCAACCTGTATTTTCAAGTTTTGTAATTCCACATGCTTCCAATAACTGCCGGAAGTAAAATCAGAATGCATCATGCAGCGAAAACATAGAAGTAAATGGAAAAGAAGGAATAAGGAGGAATTGTATAATTATGAAAATATTAAATGACATATAGTGTAATTTAATGTTATAAAAAACCAGCCCATAGGTGTTAACGAAAAAGTAGATTACCTCCGGGAAAGCATAATAAAAAGCCTACACCACCGTGTAGGCTTTTTGCGCTTTCCCGGATGGGCACAATCCCTCGTCAGCACCTATGGGCGTCCGTCTCAGCACCCATGGGCGTCCGGCAGTTAATTCTTGGAAGGCAGCGTAATGTAATTTCGATCCACCGCCTGGAACAGCTTTGGTCTGAAGTCCTCCTTGGTGAGCTCGAATATGGAGTGTGACACCAGGAAGTAATAAGCCTCCACAGCCTGATCCACGTTGATACTCGTGATCTCCGGGCTGTTCAGGTATCCCTTGATGGCAACGGTGAGACCCATTACCAGATACTTACATATAATAAGAGGAGACAGCATAGGATTGTCAGGAATCTGATCCGTGTCAAATATCTTCAGGTGTTCCTTGAAGAAACTGGTGAACTGTTCGATCATGACCTGCTCAAAGCTGTTCTGCCCGGTTGTCTCAAAAAGCTTTCTGTAAAGCTTCGCTTCATTAATAATGTGTGTGAAGAGATATTTTATGGCCTCAAGGATCATGTTGTGCTCAAGCAGTACCTCCAGTTCCTTGGTCACCTCATTGTAGAGCATGTAATCCATCAGCTCATATTTGTCTTTAAAATGTCTGTAGAATATCGGTCTTGATATTCCAACGTCTTCAGCGATCATCGTGACAGTGATCTTATCAAAGGAATATTCGTTTACAAGCTTTTTGAAGCTTTTGATAATTTTATCTTCAGTCTTTTCCTCGCTTGGATTAGGCACTTTCCCAAACCTCCCTCAGTTTATAATTTGTTTATAATCAATTTTGAATATGTGTTCAAACGTTTGTTACAGATTAGCATATTTGTAACAAAATGTAAACGTTTTCGTATTTTGGGTAGTTTATTTAAGAAATATCAGGTTGTATAATCCACCACAGAATAGAAAAAGGAGATGTTATGGCTATGTTAAAACTAGGAGAAAAGATAGTAAGTGCGAGGGTCGTAATACTGATTCTCAGCTTAGTTCTTCTCATACCAGCGGCATACGGTTATATCAAGACCAGGGTAAACTACGATATTCTGTCATATCTTCCGAAGGATATCGAGACCATGGAAGGTCAGGATATACTGGTTGACCAGTTCGGTACAGGAGCCTTCTCGCTGTATGTGGTAGAGGGGATGGAAGACAAAGATGTATCCGCACTGAAATCAAAGATTGAAAAAGTAGACCATGTATCAAAGGTTATATGGTATGACAGCTTTGCAGACCTGTCAGTACCAAAGGATATGCTTCCTGAAAGCCTTTATGATGCATTTAATAATGACGAAAAGAATGCCACCATGATGGCCATCATATTTGATGATACCACATCGGCGGACGGCACAATGGATGCCATCGAGGAGATAAGAAGCATATCAAACAAGCAGTGCTTCCTGTCCGGTATGTCAGCGGTTGTCGTCGATACCAAGAAGCTGTCAGAGAAGGAAACCCCGATATACGTACTTATAGCGGTTATCCTGAGTAGTATCATCCTGGCGATCACAATGGACTCTATCATGATCCCGGTACTCTTCCTTGCAAGTATAGGAATGGCGATCGTGTACAACCTTGGATCAAATATCCTCATGGGTCAGGTATCATACATAACAAAGGCGCTGGCTGCGGTACTTCAGCTCGGAGTTACAATGGATTACTCCATATTCCTGTGGCACAGCTACAAGGCACAGCAGAAGGAATACACGGATAAGAAAGAGGCTATGGCACACGCCATCGCAGAGACAATATCATCAGTTGTGGGAAGTTCCATAACAACAGTTGCCGGATTCGTTGCACTGTGCTTCATGAGCTTTACCCTCGGACTTGACCTTGGTATCGTCATGGCAAAGGGTGTCGTACTCGGAGTTATCGCATGTGTAACGATACTTCCATCACTCATCCTTGTATTTGACAAGGCGATAGAGAAGACAACACACAGAGTAATACTTCCAGAGTTCAAGGGAGTAGGAAAATTCATAGCTAAGCACTACAAAGTATTCCTTGTATTGTTCGTGATCATCCTGATCCCTGCAATATACGGATACAATCATACAAAGGTTTATTACAAGCTGGATTCATCACTTCCAGACAGTCTGGAGAGTGTTCAGGCCAACACAGAGCTGGCTGAGGTATTCAACATGAATTCAACACATATGATACTTGTCACAAATGATCAGAGTGACAAGGACACAAGAAACATGATGTCAGATATCGAGAACATCGATGGAGTTAAGTTCTGTCTCGGACTTGACAGCATCATTGGAGCAGGTATTCCAACCGACTTCATACCTTCAGATGTCACAGAGGCGCTCAAGAGCGATGACTGGCAGTTGATACTCGTCGGATCAGAGTATGAGGTTGCTTCAGATGAGGTTAACAATCAGTGTACAGAGATCAATAATACCATCGATTCATACAACGAGAAGAACATGCTGGTTGGTGAGGCTCCTTGTACAAAGGATCTTATCACTATAACAGATAAGGATTTCGCATCTGTAAGTACAGTATCCATCGGAGCGATATTCATCATCATCCTCTGTGTATTCGGTTCAATATCACTGCCAATCGTACTTGTGGCAGTCATAGAGTTTGCGATATTCATCAACATGGGTATCCCTTGCTTCACCGGAACAGAGATACCGTTCATAGCTTCAATAGTTATCGGTACTATCCAGCTCGGCGCGACGGTTGATTACGCCATACTGATGACAACGAAGTACAAGAGAAACAGACTGAACGGATACAGAAAGTTTGACGCCGTGGCAACAGCATGCCAGGAGTCAGTACAGTCCATAGTTGTCAGCGCACTTTCATTCTTCGCTGCAACATTTGGCGTAGGTCTTTACTCAGATATAGATATGATCAGCGCGCTGTGTACACTTATGGCTCGTGGAGCACTCATAAGTATGTGTGCAGTTATCCTGATGCTTCCATCAGCACTGATGCTCTTCGATAAGGTCATCATGTTCAGATACAGGAAGAACCTGATGGATGGACCATCAGCGAAGGTTAGCGATGAGGACACTGCAGCCACTCAGGCATAGCAGTTATAAACAGATGTAACTACGGAACTTTTGTAATCTATGAAAAGAGGTAATAATATGATCAAATGGAAGAAATATATATGTGTTGCATTATCAGCAGTTATGATGGCATCACTGGCAACAGGATGCGGAGATACAAATGACAGCTCATCCTCAGACAAGGCCGAGGCTACAACCGAGAGCGAGTCAGACACACTTCAGGATGCACTTACATCTGAGATATCCAAGGATGGCGCATCTGACGCAGACAAGGAAGAGACAGTATATGTCCTTGCCGATGCAAATGGAAATGCAAATGACGTTACAGTCAGCACATGGCTGAAGAACTCAGACGGTGCAGAGGGACTCAACGACAAGACAAACCTCACAGACATCCAGAACGTGAAGGGCTATGAGGAATACAAGGACAACGGCGATGGCACTATAACATGGGCTGCAAATGGATCAGATATCTACTATCAGGGCAAGTCAAATGAGGAGCTCCCTGTTGACGTAAAGGTAACATACAAGCTGGACGGCGAGGAGATAGAGCCTTCAGAGCTTGCAGGCAAGAGCGGTAAGGTCACCATCAGATTTGATTATACCAACAACACCAAGAAGACAGTCACAGTGGACAGCAAGAATACAGAGGTCATCTCACCATTTGTAATGCTCTCAGGAATGATCCTTCCTGTAGATAAGTTCTCAAACGTTCAGGTTGAGAATGGTAAGGTCATCTCAGAGGGAAGCAACCAGATCGTAGTCGGATATGCAGTTCCTGGATTCAAGCAGTGCTTACAGGATGGTATAAATGACAGCAAGATAGAGACAGCACTTGATAACATAGATGTACCTGATTATGTTGAGGTTACAGCGGATGTCACAGACTTCGAGCTCTCAATGACCATGACGGTTGCAGCAAGTGACCTTCTTGGATCAAGCGCAGAGGATGCCATAGACGAGGTTGAGGACAAGGCAGATGTGAGCTCACTCACAGACAGCGTAGGTCAGCTCGGTGATTCTGCAGATCAGCTCGAGGAGGGTTCAGGAAAGATTACAAATGGTCTGGAGACTCTGAAGGATGGTACTTACTCACTGAAGAAGGGTGCTGACACACTGGCAGACGGTGCAGCTTCACTTGAGACATATACAAGCCAGCTGGCAGATGGTACTTCACAGATATCAACAGCCATGGGAACCCTGGACGATGGAATCAAGTCTATAAAGGATGGTTCATCAGCTCTCAACGATGGTGCAAAGACACTGGCAACAGGAGCAAAGACAGTTGATACAAGCGTTGGCACACTCAAGAGCGGAGCTGACAAGCTGAACAGTGGTGCAAAGGAACTTCAGGCAGGCTTTGAGGGAACAGACAGCAATCCTGGACTTTCCAAGGGCGCAAGTTCACTGGCATCAGGAGCAAGCAATGCATATGCAGGTTCACAGGCACTTGCAAAGGGCGCTACAGAGCTCAATAATGGTGTGAACACATTGATCACCATGCTGACAGGAATGCCATCACAGATCGTAAGCCAGGCTCAGTCAAATGTATACAGCCAGCTCGGCGGTTCCATAACAAGCGAGGCCGGAATAGATGCGGCTATGTCACAGCTTGAAGGAGCACTTGCACTAGGTAAGACTACTCTGGATGCGGCAAAGGGCGATGGAACATACGATGCATATTTTGCACAGTACACAGGCCTTGCAAAGGCAAAGGGTGCTCTCAGTGCAATAGACAAGATAGAAACATCCCTCACAGCTACTTTGACTTCAGAGGAGACAACAGCACAGATAACAGCATTACAGCAGGGTGCTGAGACACTGGATACCAAGATGGGCGAGCTGTCAACAGGACTCAAGACCATCAGTGACGGTGCATCAAGCATCTCAACAGGAATCGATTCAGCATATGCAGGTGTCAAGGCAATCGCAAAGGGAACCGGAGATCTCTCAAGAGGTGCAGCAGCACTCAAGGAGGGTACAAAGACTCTCAGCGATGGAGCAGCTACAATATCAACAAATATGAACACACTGTATCAGGGAAGCTTAACACTGGCAAATGGAAGCAGCCAGTTAAAGACAGCGGCAGGAACTCTTGATTCAAGTGCAGGCCAGATCGCAGCAGGAGCAAAGACCCTCAGTGATGGAGCATCACAGCTTGACAGCGGAAGCAAGACTCTGGATGACGGAGCAAAGGAGCTTGTAACAGGTTCAAAGACTCTCAGCGATGGAATGAAGCAGTTCAACGAAGAGGGTATCAAGAAGATCACAAAGCTGTTTGCAGGCAACTATCAGGCAGACATTGATTATATAGAGGCACTCTTCTCAGACGATACAACTTACACAAGTTTCACAGGTACGATCGATGGTACAAAGAGCACAGTTAAGTTCATATATGAGACAGGTGCGATCAAGTCTGACGCTGAAAAATAAGCGAAAAAACAATGAAAATCTTCGTGTTGACTTTACTGTAGCCTTAGGTTATAGTATAAGCGTCCGTGAGGATAATGGTAACATTTACTATAGTTTAGGAGGATTAGAACATGTTTGATAAGGTTAAGGCAATATTCGAGGAGCAGTTAGGAGTTTCACAGGACGAGATGAAGCTTGACACAAACTTCAAGGATGATCTTGGTGTTGATTCACTTGATCTTTACGAGATCGTTATGAAGCTTGAGGATGAGTTCGATGTTGAGATCCCTGCTGAGGAGCTCGATGACGTAGCTACATTTGAGGACGTACTTAACTACCTTAAGAGCAAGGGTGTTGAGGAGTAATATTGCTAACTGAACAGATTGGACTGTTTTGAATACATTTGTTATTCAAAGTTGTCATGTATCGGACATGACATAACTTTGGTAGCCAGCCAGGACATGAGTCCTGACTGACCATCCAAGGTTATATATATTATATGAGAGTTGATTTACAGCAGATGCTTTGAGCCGTGGGGCTTGATGGCATGTGCTTTTTTTGTGCGTTAATACACCGCCAAGCGATGCCGGATTTTCGAGCTCGCTCGAAAAAATCCGGTATCATTTGGCGGTTAAGCGGTACATGAAACACGGAGGCTGACAGGCCGGAGTGTGAATGAAGCGCGGCAGATTGCGGGAGCACGAAGTGCGGAGCAAGCTGAAGTATTAACGCAGTATTAATTCTTGACCTTGCGATTTGCGGAGCCCTGTTCTATAATAAGGGATGGTTGACTTGGCTTCTGGATGTAGCATGAGAGATGGTTGATAAAATCCAGTACAGACAGACATCAATGATATGCGAATGTAAATCAATTACAAAATATAATAAAGGCGGTAAAAAAGAAATGGGTAAGACAGCAGTTATATTCCCAGGTCAGGGCGCACAGTATGTGGGCATGGCAAAGGATTTTTATGACAGTTTTGAGGACAGCAAGAAGGTATTTGACGAGGCAGATGACGTTCTGGATATAGAGCTTAAGAAGATCTGTTTCGAGGAGAACGATGACATCAACAAGACAGAGTACACACAGCCGGCCATGGTTGCTGCAGAGGTTGCCATATATGAGCACCTGAAGAACGCAGGTCTCAAGGCTGATGTATTTGCAGGACTCTCACTCGGTGAGTACAGCGCACTTGTTGCAGCAGGAGCCATGACTCTCGCTGACGGCATCAAGACAGTTAGAAGAAGAGGTATCCTTATGCAGAACGAAGTACCTCTCGGAATGGGCGGAATGGCAGCAGTCATAGCAATGGACGCTGACAAGATCGCAGAGATATGTGAGAACACACCTGGCAAGGTGCAGATTGCAAATTACAACTGCCCTGGACAGATAGTTATCTCAGGTGAGGCAGAGGCTGTTAAGGCTGCATCAGCAGCACTTGCAGAGGCTGGCGCAAAGAGAGTTATCCCACTTAACGTAAGTGGTCCATTCCACTCACAGATGCTTGTGCCTGCAGGTGAGAAACTTTACGACTTCCTTCAGGGCGTGGATGTTGCAGAGGGATTTGCTCCTTACTACTGCAATGCAGACGCAGAGGAGATCACAGACGCAGCAAAGGTTAAGGAGCTCCTGAAGAGACAGGTGTACTCATCAGTAAGATGGCAGCAGACAATAGAGAACATGATAGCTGACGGTGTTGACACATTTATCGAGGTCGGCCCGGGCAAGACTCTCACAGGCTTCATGAAGAAGATCAACAGAGAGGTAAAGAGTATAAATATTGCAACTGTAGACGATTTAGCGAAATTGGAGGAACTGAATGCTTAAGGACAAGGTAGCAGTGGTAACAGGTGCCGGAAGAGGTATCGGACGTGAGATAGCAAAGACATTTGCCGGATACGGCGCAAAGGTAGTAGTAAACTTCAATGGCTCAGAGGAGCGCGCAAACAGCCTGGTTGAGGAGGTCAAGGCAGCAGGCGGAGAGGCAGTTGCATTCAAGGCAAATGTTGCAGATTTCGCTGAGGCTGAGGCACTCATGAAGTTCGCAGTTGCTACATATGGAAGAATAGATATTCTCGTGAACAATGCGGGAATCACAAGAGACAATCTTGTACTTGGAATGAAGGAGGCTGATTTCGACGATGTTATCAATATCAACCTCAAGGGTACATTCAACTGTATCAAGCATGTGTACAGAACCATGATGAAGCAGAAGTATGGACGTATCATCAACATGTCATCAGTAGTCGGAATAGAGGGAAATGCAGGACAGGTGAACTACGCAGCATCCAAGGCTGGTGTTATAGGTATCACCAAGTCTATAGCCAAGGAGCTCGGAAGCCGTGGAATCACAGCGAACGCCATCGCTCCTGGATTCATCAAGACAGACATGACAGATGCACTCTCAGACAAGGCAAAGGAGGCTATGCTTGACCATATCACAGTCAAGAGACTTGGTGAAGTATCAGACATCGCTGAGACAGCAGCGTTCCTTGCTTCGGACAAGGCATCATATATAACAGGACAGGTCATCAAGGTTGACGGTGGAATGAGCCTGTAGGATATACAGATCACGATCTGGAATAATACAAATAGAAAACAGGGTATCGCAACAATGTTGTGATACCCTGTATCTGTAATATGAACATTATAAAGTTATATTTTATTTCTTGTTCAGTTTGGAGAATTCCTTTGCAAGCCCAAGAAGCTGTGCGTGCTGATGTTCTGTCAACTGGGTTGTATCAATATACTTGGCACTTGAATCATCCCCTTTGAGAAGATAATCAGTGGAGCAGTTGAAATATTCAGCGATGCGGAGAATCATGCTCACAGACGGGTCGATGGAATTGTTCTCCCAATTGCTTATAGTCTGGAATGCCACTGATAACTCCCCTGCAAGCTCTTTCTGTGTCATCTTGTTCGCGGTGCGCAGTGTTCTTAATTGTTCACCTATCATAATAATCAGAGCTCCTTTAAATCCAAAAAAACGTAGTGACCCTCACTAATTAATAATAGCTGAATGGTATTGGGTTTACAAAAGATAAAACTATACTTATAATAGAAAAATGGCTTTTTTTGCCATATTTTGGGCATTTGTTATTGATCAGATGTACTCTGATAGTAATGTGTGCATGCCAGGTTGTTTTGATTCGTACAAATGTCATAATAAATCATTACAACAATTCTAGTACGTTGATTTTTCAACATACTAGAATACTAAAAAGTGGAATAATACTATAAGCGAACAATATATCAGAATATATCAGGAGGTAACGAACATGGGAATTATGAAGAATATCGCACAGTCAGAGGTACTTAAGCTCAAGGATCAGGTGGCATATCAGGAGGGACAGGTCGTAAGTAAGACACTTGCTCAGAATGTATGTATGAGTATAACCTTATTTGCATTTGCCAAGGATGAGGAGATCAGCACACACGAGTCTGACGGAGATGCATTTGTGACGTGCCTTGACGGTGTGGGCGAGGTGACAATAGACGGTGTCAAGTATGAACTCCACGAGGGCGAGTCAATAGTAATGCCTGCAAAGCATCCACATGCCGTATACGGCAAGGAGCAGTTCAAGATGCTTCTGGTGGTTGTGTTCCAGTTGTAATTGAATCACGGAGAAAACCAATGAAAAAAGCAATTGTGGTATTGATCGTAATGGTGTGCCTGACAGCAGGAATATGGGGAATCTTCATGCTGAGAGGCAGTGCGGGGAAAGCCGGGGGCCACGTAGAAAATGACAATGGAAATCCAGGCGTAGCTGCTGATGTCACGGAGAGCGGAACTACGACAGAAGAGCAGACCGCGGATAGCCAGGAAACGACGGAGGTGACCGAGGAGGAGAAGCCGAGTCTGGTGGATGAGACACTTGCTGGGATGACGCTTCATGAAAAGGTCTGTCAGATGATGTTTGTGACTCCGGAGGAGCTCACGGGAGAGGACGGCGTGACTGTGGCAGGGGATGCGACCAGACAGGCTCTGGAGAATTATCCTGTTGGCGGTATCGTGTACTTTGCGAAGAACCTTGAGAGTCAGGATCAGGTGAAGGAGATGATCGACAACTCCCAGAAGTACAGCAGTATAGGATTATTTGTGGCGACCGACGAGGAGGGCGGCGTAGTAAACCGCCTGATGGATACTGTCGGAACCACATATATAGGCTCCATGTACTATTACAAGGACGACGGAGACGAAACGGCATATGAGAACGCATACACCATAGCAAATGATATGTCGGCGCTTGGCTTTAATCTCGACTTTGCGCCGGTGGCGGACGTATGGTCGAACCCAGACAATACGGTTATCGGCGAGCGCGCATACAGTGATGACTACGCCCAGGCGGCAGAGCTCGTTGGAAATGCGGTGAAGGGCTTCAACGACGGAGGAGTCATGTGCACCCTGAAGCATTTCCCGGGGCATGGAGACACGGCGGAGGACTCACATTATAGCAGTGCCTATGTGCATAGAACAAAGGAAGAGATTATGGCGGATGAGATGCAGCCGTTCAGGTCGGGTATAGAGGCGGGGGCAGAATTTGTCATGGTCGGACATCTGATCGTCCCGGATATAGACGAGGTTCCAGCCACTCTCTCATACAAGATAGCGACCGGTATTCTCAGGGATGAACTGAAGTTTGAAGGAGTTGCCATAACCGATTCATTTGAGATGGAATCCATAGCGGACAATTACAGTGTGGATGATGCGGTAGTGATGTCGGTAAAAGCTGGAATGGATATGATACTGCAGCCGAAGGATATGGTGTCGGCGGTGAATTCCATAGAACAGGCAGTGGCGGACGGCGAGCTGTCAGAGGACAGGATAGACGAGAGCGTCCGAAGGATACTCACCCTGAAGGAGAGCCGCGGACTGCTCAAATAGCAAACTATGTAGTAATCAAAACTATTTAACCTTGTTATATATATTACATTGTGGTAAAATTATTTTTATCTGGGGTGCAAAAATGCACTGTCAGCAGATAGAATGAAAAATACGAGGTATGAGATGAAAAGAGTAGTTGTAACAGGCATGGGTGCTGTGACACCTATAGGAAACAGTGTAGAAGAATTCTGGGATAATATAAAGAAGAATACAGTTGGTATCGGAGAGATCACAAAGTTTGATGTCAGCGATTACAAGTGCAAGCTTGCTGCTGAGGTGAAGAACTTTGATCCAAAGCAGTATATGGATCCAAAGGCGGCAAGACGTATGGAGCCATTTTGTCAGTATGCCATAGCAGCTACAGGCGAGGCGATCAAGGATGCAGGTCTTGACCTTGAGAAGGAAGACAGAACAAGGATCGGAACATGTATAGGAAACGGACTTGGCGGTGTGGCAACCATAGAGAAGGAGCACAAGAAGGTTGTAGAGGGCAAAGCGAACAGAGTCAGTGTAATGATGGTTCCTATGATGATATCCAACATGGCTGCGGGCAATGTTGCAATACAGTTTGGCCTTGAGGGCAAATGTACTGACATAGTTACAGCCTGTGCCACAGGAACAAACTCTATAGGAGAGGCTTACAGATATATACAGGCAGGAGAGGCCGATGTCATGGTTGCAGGTGGTGCAGAGTCACCTATCTGCGAGACAAATGTATCAGGATTTATCTCAATGACAGCGCTTTCAAGTGCAGAGGATCCTATGAGAGCGTCCATACCATTTGACAAGGACAGATGTGGATTTGTAATAGCAGAGGGCGCAGGAGTTGTTGTACTTGAGTCACTTGAGCATGCTCAGGCGAGAGGTGCTCAGATCCTGGCTGAGGTAGTCGGATATGGTTCAACCTGTGATGCATATCACATCACATCCCCTAAGGAGGATGGAAGTGGTGCAGGACGTGCCATGAAGCTTGCCATGGAGGAGGCCGGAATCACACCTGCTGACGTTGACTACATCAACGCACATGGAACAAGTACCCATCACAATGACCTCTTTGAGACAAGAGCCATCAAGTATGCTATGGGCGATGACGCATACAACGTGAACATCAATTCCACAAAGTCCATGATAGGACATCTGTTTGGAGCTGCCGGAGCAGTTGAGTTCATAACATGTGTGAAGTCCATAGAGGATTCATACATCCATCCAACAGTTGGTCTCCGCGAGACAGAGGGTGAGATGGATCTCAACTACACCATGGGCGAGGGTGTACACAAGGATATTACATATGCGCTCAGCAACTCACTGGGATTTGGCGGACACAACGCAAGTATACTTGTGAAGAAGTTCGAGGCATAATACAGGCAGGATTACTGATAATTACATATAACAGGAAAACATCACTTCAGACACAGGGGTGATGTTTTTTTGTGCGCTGTCCCAGGTTAATAAAATAAATATTTGGGGGACATAAACTAATAAAACCACAAAACAACACAAAAAAACATGAAAAACAAATGAAAACCAGAAAAACCCACAAAATGTGTTGACAATCCCACATGGCGTGGCTATGATACAAAGCAAAACAGAAGCGCGTATCTGATTTTAGAGTGCAAAGGGGCACGGAGATAGAACTGTAAAGTTTCATCTCTGTGCCCCTTTTGTTTTAACAGGGAAATCTTTTGGAGGTGGAATATGGCTACTAAATCAAGCATTATGGACACTAACAGCTACAGTGATGACTACAGTTCACTGCTCAGTAACACGACAAGGGATATGATAAACCGCCGTGAGAAATGGATGGGTGGCGCATACAGACTTTTCTATAGAAAGCCGGTCAACCTTGTGAGAGGACAGGGACAGTACCTCTGGGATGCAGAGGGGAATAAATATCTGGACATGTACAACAATGTGGCAGGAATCGGTCATTGCCATCCTGCTGTGGTCGAGGCAGTTACAGAGCAGATGAAGCTTTTAAATACCCACACACGTTATCTGCATGAGAGGATCATTGATTACAGTGAGGATCTGCTGAAGATGATGCCGGACGAGATAGACAAGATAATGTTCATGTGTACCGGTTCTGAGGCAAATGACCTGGCACTCCGAGTGGCACAGGAATACACGGGCGGCACCGGAATCATAGTTTCAAGGGAGGCGTACCACGGAACAAGTGCTCTGACATCTGGATGTTCACCAGCCCTTGGAAGTGAGCAGCCACTGCTTCCGAATGTAAGACTCATTGAGACACCTGACTATTACAGACATGGCGGTACACCTGAGGAGTTCACCGCATGGTACTCAGGAGAGATGCAGAAGAAGATCGATGAGCTGGAGGCAGCAGGATATAAGTTCTCATGTTTCCTTGCAGATTCTATATTCTCATCAGATGGAGTACATCCGAATCCGGTCGGTTTCCTGAAGGCGGCCATCGATGTGGTACATAAGAATGGCGGTGTATTCATAGCTGATGAGGTGCAGCCGGGATTTGCAAGAACGGGAGATGCGTTCTGGGGATTCGCCAGACATGGGATCATACCTGACATGGTGACAACAGGAAAGCCTATGGGTAACGGAATCCCGATATCAGGACTTGCCGCCAAGCATGAGGTACTCGCCGCATTCAGCGACAAACTTCCATATTTCAATACATTTGGAGGAAATCCAGTGGCTATCGCAGCCGCACAGGCTGTGCTTAATGTCATAAAAGAAGAAAAGCTGCAGGAGCATTGCAAGGTGGTCGGTGCAAAGCTTCTGAATGCATTGCAGGAGGTAAAGGACAGACATCCTGATTCTGTGGGAGACGTCAGAGGCGCAGGCCTGTTCATTGGATTTGAGCTTGCGAAGAATGACGGCAAGAAGACTCCGGATCAGCAGAAGGCACTGGATGCCATCGAACTTCTGCGAGACAACAATGTACTGACTTCTGTTGCAGGTCCTTATGGAAATGTCTTAAAGCTTCGTCCGCCTATGGCATTCCAGGAGTGCGATATCGACTGGATAGCATCAACCCTCGATAAATGTCTGCATCAGCTTGAGTCATAGATAACACACGAAAAGGAGGAAGAATTATGAAAAAGAAGATTTGCTCAATACTTTTGGCAGCCGCACTGGCACTTACGGTGACTGCATGTGGAAGCTCTGGAGGAAGTACAGATGGGAGCACACAGGCAGTGACAACAAGCTCTGAGTCCAAGACGGACAAGGACACACTGGTTATTCTGGGCGCTGAGAACTGGCAGGCTTCACTCAGCCCGCTGAAGCACACATCAACAATGATGCTTCATGCAGAGGCAATAGCTCTGGAACATCTACTGGTCATGGATGAGAAGACACAGGAGCCACAGCCTAATCTTGCTACTGAGTGGTCATATGACGACAGTCAGACAGTCTTGACGGTCAAGCTTCGTGAGGGCGTAAAGTTCCACGACGGTTCAGACTTTACCGCAGAGGATGCCGCAGCATCATGTGAGGCATATTCAAGCTCACAGAACGTATCCGGTTCATGGTGGGCAGATGAGTTAAAGTGTAAGGTCATCGACGATTATACATTTACCATAACTCCGGCATCGGGAAAGCCTCTTGGCTCTCTGGTCAATATGCTTTGTTCAACTCCGATAATGTCCGCTGACGATCTTGCAGATCCTGAGAACACTCTGGATAAGAGATACAACGGAACCGGCCCATACAAGATGGTAAGCTTTGAGAACGATACAGCGACATATGAGCTGTTCGACGATTACTGGGGAACTCTTCCTAAGATAAAGAAGATCGAGTACAAGTACGTTGCGGATGCCACAACACGTCTGTCAGCATTGCAGTCAGGTGAGGCCGATGTCATCGAGCGTGTTGATTCCGATGCGGTGTCTGTGCTTGAGTCAGACAGCAATATCGTGGTTGACAAGTTCCTCACCACAGAGTGTAAGCACCTTATTCCAAAGTTCAAGATGCCGCCTATGAATGAGAAGCTTGTCAGAAAGGCGATAGCCTACGCGATTGATTATGACGGAATCGTAAATGATATATTTGGTGGTTATGCAGAGAAGGCAGACAGCTTTATTTCCTCAACTATCTGGGGATACAAGGCAGTTGGCGGAGTTGGTGAATATGATCCTGAAAAGGCTGCAGAATGTTTGAAGGAGGCAGGTTATGAGAATGGTGAGGGACTTCCAGAACTCAACATCTACACATCAGTAGGTTTTTACCCTAAGACAAAGGAATATTACGAGTACATTGCAGCTTGTTTACAGGCTGTCGGTATCAACTGTAAGGTGGTTCCTCTTGATACTTCATCATGGGGCGATGTGTTATATGAAGAAACTCCTTGCTACATGATCGACTGTGGATGGCAGCCATCAGGTATCGAGCCTGAGCTGAAGCTGAATTCATGGTATGCAGCAGGTCGAATCAGCCACTATGAGCCTACGGCAGAGCTTCAGGACATCATGGACAGATTCGCAACTGAGACAGACCCAGATAAGAGAAAGCAGATCCTTCAGGACGAGTACCTTCCGGCCCTGGCAGAGGAGATGCCTGATATCCCTATCATCAAGTCCATGACTATCTTTGGAGTAAGATCAAATGTCAAAGGTCTTGAGTACACAAGTGGTGCAGATTATATCTTCACAAATGTCACAAAAGAGTAAGCGCATAGCAATACATTAGATTCACAAAAAGGGGCTGCATGTGTAAGGATACAGCATGTGGCCCTTTTTAAGAAGGGAGGAAATCAAAGTGCTGGGAACCGTTTTAAAAAGACTTGCACAGGGCATTTTTGTTACCTTTTGCGTTATATTTATCAGCTTTGTAATACTTCGGATGATACCGGGAGATCCGGCGAAGGTCATGGCTCCGACAGCAACAGTAGAACAGCAGCAGGCGATCAGAGACAGTATGGGACTGGAAAAGTCCATCCCGGAGCAGTTTAAAATGTACATGGTGAATCTGTTCCACGGAGATCTTGGAGAGTCATATTTCAAGAGCGATACAGTCCTGAATGTTATGGAGCAGGCCACACCTTTATCATTGATACTGCTGATATCTTCAGTGGTCATATCGATCATATTATCCCTGATCCTGGGAACCATCGCAGGACTAAATGGAAATAAATGGGAGGATCGTTTCATCTCGAGTATTGCGGTACTGTTCCAGTCAATGCCTAACTACTGGGTATCCTCCGTGTTGATCATTATTTTCTCAGTCAGACTTGGACTGCTGCCGTCAATGGATTATTCGGGACCTGCATCCTGCGTGCTCCCGACAGTTGCACTGGCACTTCCGCTCACGGCGGTGCTCACCAAGGTGGTGCGTTCCTCACTGATCGACAGTTACAATCAGGAATTTGTCAAGGTTGCATATGCGAGAGGAATATCGACAGTGGCGATATATTTCAAATACGCACTCAGGAATTCACTTATCCCTGTACTGATATCCCTAGGAACACAGCTTGGCTTTCTGGTAGGAAGTATCGTTGTTGTCGAGTATGTATTTAACTTCCCGGGAATCGGATACACGGTGTTAAATGCGATCCTTCGAAGAGATTACAACCTGGTTCAGGGAATTATCATTCTGTTTTCCGTATTCTTTATTGTTTTGAATATTGCCATTGATCTTGGAAGTATCCGTCTTGATCCACGAATGAGAAAAGCACAGGGAGGACTGTAATTATGAAGAAAAAAAGTAAATTTAGATCAGTCCTTCAGTGGATTGGTAAAAACAAATTATTTACACTTGGAATCATTATTGTAGGAATCTATCTCCTTGCCGGAATCTTTGCGCCGCTCATCGCGCCGTCGGACCCGGGCAAGGCAAATCCATCCATCAGATTATTGAAACCATTTCAGGATCCGGCACACTGGCTGGGAACTGATGCCATAGGACGTGATCTGTTCTCGAGACTTTTGTATGGAATCCGTACCTCAGTCATAATTGGTTTCTGCAGCGTTCTGCTGGCCGCCCTCATAGGACTGATAGTCGGAATCATATCCGGTCTCACAAGTCCGGGACCTCTGGATTCAGTGCTGATGAGAATCACCGATGTACAGATGGGATTCCCATTTATCGTACTTGCCATGATCGCACTCACACTGTTCGCACCGAATGAGGTGTCGGTAACCATAGTGCTGAGTCTGGCACTGTGGCCGGCCTATGCGAGAACGGTGCGGTCAAATGTAATACCCCAGAAGAGCACAGATTATATCGCAGCGGCAAAGCTCATGGGGGCGAGCTCATGGAGGATATCCACGAAGTATATCGGCAAGAATCTGATCCCTGCCATGCTTCCTCTCATACCGCTTGATATCGCCGGAATGATCATCAACGAGAGCTTGCTCAGCTACATGTCACTCGGTATAAATCCGCCAAAGATATCCCTTGGAAACATAATGTCCGATGCCCGTGGCTATATTGCATCTGATGCATGGTATATCATGATCCCCGGCATCATTCTTATCATCATGGTTCTCGGACTGAATTTTATCGGTGACAATCTTCAGGTTCATTTCGATCCAAAGCTTCGCAAATAGGAGGATAACAGTATGGATAATAATACAGAAAAAGATACAGATGTGATCCTTGAGGTAAAGGATTTAAAGACCTATTTCAAGACCGGTCCGCACAAAGTCGTGAAAGCAGTTGAGGGAGTCAACTTCTCACTGCGGAAGGGCAAGGTGCTTGGAATAATAGGAGAGAGTGGTTCCGGCAAGAGCGTGACGGCGAGATCGATACTGAGGATCGTGGAATCTCCGGGTTACATAGCAGGCGGCGAGATCAGGTTCAAAGGTCAGGATATACTGAAGCTCCCGGAGAAGGAGATGAAGAGCATCCGTGGAAATGAGATCTCCATGATATTCCAGGATCCTACTACATCGTTCAATCCCTACATGACAATTGGAGCACAGCTTGCCGAGGCCTATAACGCACATACCCCATCGGGTTCAGAAAAGGCAAAACAGGAGATAATGAGAGTTCTCAAGCTTGTCGGAATAACCAACGGCGAGGAGGTCATAAAGAAATACCCGTGTGAGTTCTCAGCGGGTTTCAGACAGAGGATATTCATAGCGATGTCAATGATATTGTACCCAGATCTGCTCATAGCGGACGAGCCTACAACAAGTCTTGGAATCACCATTCAGGCGGAGATCATCGAAGCCCTCAGTGAGGTGCAGAAGCAGACCGGCATCTCCATCATGATAATCACCCACGACTTTGGCGTGGTGTCCCAGTTCTCAGACGACATATTTGTCATGTATGCGGGAAGATGCGTGGAGTCGGCATCCAAGAAGGATCTGCTCAGAAATCCAAAGCATCCTTATACGGTTGGACTTATCCGTTCTGTTCCGCTTCTCGAGGCTCGTAAGACGAAGAGACTGAAATCCATTCCGGGATTCCCGCCGGATATGTCAAATGTCCCGGAGGGATGTCCATTTGCTTCCCGTTGTGAATATGCGAAAGATATATGTCATAAAGAGGTGCCGGCACTGAAACCGGTTGGAGAGGGACATATGTGTGCCTGCCATTTCCCACTGGATTATGACATTAACGAAGATACAGAATTGGGGTGATCATATGAAGGATATAGTATTATCTTGCGATAATCTGCTGAAGCAGTATCCGGTGAAAAAGGGAATGTTCAACAAGGTTGTCGGACAGAAGAACATAGTCGACCATGTCTCGCTGGAGCTGGAAAAGGGCAAGACACTTGCAATCGTCGGAGAGTCGGGCTGTGGCAAGACGGTGCTGACGAGAGTCCTGCTGGGAATTGAGGACAAGACGGACGGAAGTATCGTATTTGAAGGAAAATCCTTGGACGATATGACGCCCCAGGAAAAGAGCGATATGAAGGCAAAGATACAGATGATCTTTCAGGACACTCTGGGATCGCTGCATCCGAGAATGAGTATCCGTGAATCACTTGAGGAGCCATTGATCCTGAATGGAGTGAAGGACAAGGAGGAGAGGGAGAAGATCATTCTGGACACACTTTCACAGGTCGGAATGGCACCGATGTTCCTTGACAGATACCCGCATCAGTTATCCGGTGGACAGAGACAGAGGATAATCATAGCGCGGTGTCTGGTCGTCACACCGAAGATCATATTTGCCGATGAGCCTATATCGGCACTGGACGTGTCATTGCAGGCACAGGTCATAAATATGCTGATGGATCTGCAGGACAAATATAAGTTGTCCATGCTGCTGATCGCCCACGATCTGGCTGTGGTGAGACAGATCGCGGATCAGATAAAGATCATGTATTTCGGAGAGATAGTCGAGAGTGCACCGAGCAGCGAGATATACAAGAATGCGCAGCACCCATATACAAAGGTTCTGCTCAAGGCGGCTCCGAGTATAAGCAAGGGACTTGAGGATGCGGGCTTTGACATAGACCTTAAGCCAGGTGATATACCTGATCCGGCAAAGCCGATGCCGGGATGTCCGTTCTGTACACGCTGTATATATGCGGATGAACGTTGCATGAAGGAGCGCCCGGAGGAGACAGAGGTATCACCGGGACATACGGTTCGCTGTCACAAGGCAGGACAGATATAACAGAGATTAAGGAGGAATCGTGATGGAATATAGTGCAGTCAGTACGATATGGATTATGGTAGGAACGGTACTCATTTTCTTCATGCAGGCGGGCTTTGCGATGCTTGAGACCGGCATGACGAGGGTAAAAAATGCAGGAAATATCGCCATGAAGAATCTGGTTGACTATTGTATCGGTTCGGTGACGTTCTGGTTGATAGGATTCGGAATTATGTATGGCGGCGACGGAGCTGTACTGGGTAAGATCAAAGGTGTGGCAATGGAATCGGTATATGGAGGCGGCATGCTTCCTGACGGGATCCCATTCTGGGCATTCCTGATATTTCAGACAGTATTCGCTGCGACGGCGGCGACCATCGTGTCGGGTGCCATGGCGGCGAGAACTAAATTTGCAGCATATTGTATCTACAGTCTGATGATAAGTCTGGTGATCTATCCTATATCGGGACACTGGATATGGGGAGACGGTTGGCTGGCACAGCTCGGATTCCATGATCTTGCCGGATCCACAGTTGTACATATGGTGGGCGGTGCCGCTGCATTTGCAGGAGCGTGGATGCTCGGCCCGCGTATCGGAAAGTATTCAAGAAGCGGAAAGTCGAAGAAGATACCGGGACACAGCATGCCGCTGTCAGTGCTTGGAATATTTATCCTGTGGTTTGGCTGGTTCGGCTTCAACGGAAGCTCGGTTCTGCCACTGACAGGAGATACGGTGTCGCTAGTTGGCAAGGTGTTCTGTAACACCAATCTATCCGCTGCGGCTGGAGCAGTCACAGCGATGTGTATAAGCTGGGCGTGGAAGAAGAAGCCAGATATCGCCATGACACTCAACGGCGCTCTGGCAGGCCTGGTTTCTATCACTGCGGGAGCCGACGTTATAAGTACACCACTTGCGGTGTTGGTCGGAATCGTGGCCGGAGCGATAGTAGTTGGGGGAATGCATTTCATAGAGAACGTGGTAAAGATAGATGATCCTGTGGGAGCCATCGCGGCACACGGATTCGGTGGCCTGTGGGGAACTGTAGCGGTTGGATTGTTCTCAGACGGAACCGCCACAAAGACAAAGGGCCTGCTGCTCGGCGGTGGTGGCTACCAGTGCGGAATCCAGATCCTTGGCGGAATAGTTGTGTTCCTGTATGTATTTGCAGCTTCGGCACTACTGTTCAAGATCGTTCAGAAGACCATCGGCCTTCGTGTATCGGCTGAGGATGAGATGGATGGACTGGATATCAGTGAGCACGGATTTTCAAATACTTACACAGAGGTGCTGTCCTCAGACGGAATAAGCGCGCCTATGATGAATGTGCCTAAGATCGATGGCAAGGCATTTGACAGCCCAGAAAATGCGGAGAATCTTAACATATCCAAGGTGGTCATCATAGCGAGAAAGAACAAGCTTGACGCACTGCTTCACGCCATGAATGACATAAATGTAACTGGAGTTACGATCACGGATGTGACCGGATATGGTATACAGAAGGGAAATAATGACAAATATTACCGCAGCTCGGATGCGGATCTGAACCTGCTTCCTAAGGTGAAGGTCGAGGTCATAGTCAGCACTGTACCTGTGTCCAGGGTTGTGGAAACTGCGGAGAAGGTGCTGTACTCGGGCAACTATGGCGATGGCAAGATATTCGTATACGATGTGAAAAATGTTGTGAAGGTTAGAACCGGAGAGGTTGGAAGAGAAGCATTGATTGATGAGAGCAAGTAGGAGAGGAGGCTTTTTTATGCGCAAGACAACAATTGATGAGGCGATCACAAGGGTCGATGACTGGAAGGGCAAGGAGATCAGTTACAAGCCCGTTTCAGGAGGAATAACGAATCCGAATTTCAAAGTGGATGTGGAGGGAGAGCATTTCTTCCTCAAGATACCGGGAGCCGGCACGGATTACATAAACCGTGAAGTATGCCATGAGGCAAATGTGATCGCGGACGAGAGCAAGGCAGGCCCAAGAGTCTATTATTATTTCGAGGATACAGGTGTTGAGATATTCCAGTGGCTTGACGGCTACCGTCAGGTGACATTTGGCGATGTGTATGACAAAGATATATTCCAGTCGATATTCGAGAGGATCAGGGACTTCCACCATCTCGAGACAAAGCCGCTGAACCTGAAGCAGAGCATATTTGAACAGGCGTGGGATATGAACGCAAGGGCGAAGAATGGCGGCTATATATCACCGTTTAATGACAAGATGGAGTATCTGCTCTCTGCTATTGAGAAGGCGCTGGCGGGCAGTGAGGAGCTGTGTCCGTGCCACAATGATTTCTGGACAAACAACCTGATGTACAACGAGGAGACAAATGATCTGAAGATCATAGATTATGAGTATGCGTCCATGAATGATCCTTATGTGGATCTGGGTCTGATATCTGCTGTGAACTATTTCACCGAGGATATGGACGTGGAGATGATGAAGATATACGGCGGAGGCAAGGTTGATGAGAGAGCATTTGCTAGAATGAAGCTGAACAAGATAGCCTGCGATATCAAGTGGGCGTATTGGGCACTGTATCAGGCGGCCAGCTCCAACGTGGAGTTTGATTACATGAACTGGTATGGACAGAAGATGGCGAGACTGCAGCATTTCTGGCTCGATTCAAGGCTGGATTACTGGCTCGACGTTGCGAGGGAGAAGAGTACCCGTATCAGTTGATGATCAGCAGATCGTATTATGAAACCGGTTCAGGAAAGGGAGATGTATAGCATGAAGGATTATTATAAGAATATGGAAGATTCATGGGTAGAATTTGTCAGTAAGAATATACGTGCACAGGCATATTCCGGGGAAGAGAAAGCCACCTCGGAGGTGTTTATGCAGGCCATGGATGAGCTTGGTATTGAGCATTTCCGCGATGAGTGCGGCAACGTGGTCGGAGTCATCCGCGGAGAGGGTGACGGTCCAAACGTGCTTCTGACTGGACATATGGATGTTGTGCCTGAGGGAAGCATAGATGCATGGAGTCCGTATTTGCCATTTGAGCCGAAGGTGGAGGATGGAAAGTTATACGGCAGAGGTATAAGCGATATGCTTGCTGGCCTGACTTCGGAATTCTTTGCATTTATGGAGATCAAAAAGCTGGTGGATGCCGGGGCGAAGATATCGGGCAATCTTATATTTGCTGCAGTCGTCTATGAGGAGCCGGCGGAGAGTATCGGAACGATTTATCTTATGGAGCACACTCTTCCGGAGCACGGCCTTGATGTTGACCTGTGCTATCTGGGGGAGCCGTCAGACGGCAATCTTGCCATCGGACAGCGAGGCAAGATCGAGCTTGTCATAGAGGTGTACGGTAAGGTGGCGCACTCGTCCGCTCCGCAGGAGGGCATAAATGCTGTTGAGAAAGCGCTCCCTATAATGGATGCGATCATGCATAATTTTGGCAGTGAACCGCTCGTACATGAGATGGGTAAGACGTCCATGGTCATCACTGATGTGGTGGTAACACCGGGACAGAAGTATTCCTGTGTGCCGGACTATTGTGAGATCACAGTGGATCAGAGATATGTGCCACCTATGACCATAGAGGATACGGTGAGCAGGGTTCAGAAATTCCTGGATGAGCAGAAGAAAAAGGATCCTGAGCTCAGAGCTGTCGTTCATCCGAGAATGAATAAGAGGACGTGTTACACCGGTTATGAGGCGGAGGCGGCAAAGCAGCATCCGGCGTGGGTGACCGGCAAGGATAATGAGTATGTCGAGCTGACATACAGGACGCTTAAGGAGCTTGGTCAGGATGTTGAGAAGATATACTGGCAGTTTGGAACCGACGGAAGCGTTATATGCGGCAAATACAACATACCGACTATAGGATATTCGGGTGCGATGATGAGTCAGGCGCATCAGGCACAGGAGCACGTGGAGATCGACAGGATCCTCGACTGTATAGAGGGATATACTGCGGTTCTCTGCAGGCTGTATGGACTGGATATGCCGGAATAAAGGTTTACACGGCACCGCTTATTTTGATACAATCATGTTGCAGGTTAGAAAACATAGGGCTCAGTTTATAAGGAAGTAAGGGAGGGGACAGATGTTAGCAGATCAGCGTAAACAGATAATATTGGATCAGGTAAATCTTAATCATTCGGTTACTGTTGCCAGACTGGTTGAGCTGCTGGGCGTGTCGACCGAGACGGTGAGACGTGATCTTGAGGATCTTGAAAATAACAACATGCTCACGAGGGTACACGGCGGTGCGGTTTCTGTGAAGAAGAGATACCGGTTTGAGGATATGGATGTCAGGGGCACATCCAATATGGAACTCAAGGAGCAGATAGCCAGGAAAGCGCTTGAGTATGTGAAGGATGGAGACACCATAGCGATAGATTCAGGCAGCACGGCGTCGTTGTTCGCCATGGCATTGAAGGCGCACAATTTTGACTCACTATCCGTCATAACCTATTCCTCGGAGGTGTTCTCCATATTATCGGAATGTGGAAATTACAGGATAACCCTGCTGGGCGGTGAATATCTCCCGAAGGAGAAGTTGTTTTATGGCTTCCTGACACATGAGGCGATGCAGAAACTTTATTTTTCAAAGGCATTTGTAGTACCTTCGGCACTTTCGGTCGAGGATGGCGCACATGATTTTATAAGGGAGACCTATGAGAATCAGTGCATGCTGATAGGCCATGCTAGCGAGGTATTTCTGCTGGCGGACAGCACGAAATTCGAGACAAAGGGAGATTTCAAGCTCAGTGATCTCCAGCCGGAATTCACCATCATAACCGACGATAAGCTTCCGGAGTCCGTATACAATATGTATAGAGATCACAAGCTGAACGTGGTAAGTTGATGACAGTCAAAAAAGTGTCTGTTTGCCTCTCTTTGGGTGTACAGAAGATCGATAAAATAGTATAATAAATGTGCTATATAAAAGATTGGACGGACAACTAAAGGAGGGTTATGGTTATGTACGAGAACAAGGATATGCTCAGTTGGCTTGGCTATTTTGCAGACATGATGAAGGTCAGTCCTGAGAAGATAAAGATGCTGAATATATGCGGAAAGCAGAAGAACGTTGTTCCGACTATAGACACACACAAGAGAGTTCTTATATTTGCAGATCAGAGTCATGAGGATCTGTTGTACACGCTTTGGGAGAAGGGCTTTGGCGAGTATGACATGTGGTATGCAGAGGGTGTGGAGCCCGGCGGCGAGGTTCATCATGACAAGCTGGAGAAGGTGCTGAACAGGAAGATAACAGGGCCAACAGTTATATTCATAATGAATGAGAAGACAAGGGAATCCGTCAGATACGGAATTGCAAATGATTTCTTCTCGGCTGGAACAGTACACTATGTCGGCAAGGAGATAAGAGCAGTCATCATGAGTCTGCTGGATGTGGATACGCATGACACCATCTTGGCACTCCAGGCCGAGAGTATAGTCATTGAGGCTGCGATCGTGGCAAGCGAGGGCAACATTATAGCCGTTGAGCCGGACGAGGGTTCGAGAAGATCCATGGAGGAGAATGTTGACAAGTTCGGAGTACATAATGTACAGATAATCCCAGACATGAGCGAGGAGACTCTGGCAGCCATACCTGTTCCGAGACTGGCATTCATAGTTGCAAATCATTATCTGGAGTCAGATATGGAGAGACTGCTCAAGATCAATCCGAATATGCAGTTTGTCATATACACACTTGATCTTGGAATACTTGCACAGGCAAAGCTCATATTTGACAAGCTCGGAATAAAGAATATGGAGGCTATTCAGATATCTGTATCCAAAACCAACAAGGACAACATGTTCGTTACCCAGCCGTCACCATGGCTTATCACCGGTGGAGCAGAGTAATCGACATCATAATATTTATATATAAGAAAAACCGCCTTTATGTAATAGGCGGTTTTCTTGTGTCCTCCAGACGGACGATTCCGAGAATCGTTCCCAGACAAATGATATCACTTGTGAGATACAGGGATCTATCACATCTGCTGACAGCTTCAAGGTATGGTGAGCCATCCTTTTCTGTATATTTTCTGATCATCTCGACTCCATTCTCGTTCAGGAATAACGCAATATCTCCGAAATGAGGAAAGTTTTGTTCCACGGCTATAATATCATCCTTAATATAGATAGGATGGAGCATATTGGTCGTGAGCCTCAGACAATAATCTGCATTTGGAAAATAATCGGCGGGTATCTCTATAAATTCTGTCGCGTGTGTTGAGTAGTCTGAATTGGAAGCAAGCGTGTGAGTTGAGGAAATACACGGAATCCTGCGCGTTTTGGCGCGGTACGCATCCGCTGAAGGAAGCTTCTTCTGCATGTGATCTTCAGAGTCCGCCATTAGCATGACCATCCGCTTGCCGTGGATGTTGAGTGTTCTGTATTTTTGCAGGAGATACAATTCCTCGTCCGTAAGGCTGCGCCTATGGAGAAATCCATCCATGGTACATCCAAGTGCGTCTGCGATGGATATCATAAGCTGTATTCCCGGGCTCTTGGTCTTGCCGCTCCTGATGGCTTTTATCGTATCCTCAGAGACATCTGTCAACTCAGCTAACTGACTGATCGTAACCCCGCGTTCAGCCATGACTTCCCTGAGTCTTTTCCCTATATCGTATTGTTGCTGCATGTAATTCACCTCAGTAACATTATATAATAGAAGAAACAGGCTTGTCCAGTTGAAAAGTGTAAGAATATACACTTTTGCGATTTGTGTATGCGCAGGAAAGTGTATGAACTGCTCTTTAATATGAAATTAAATATGATATAATGAATTTATCTGTTACATCGAGAGATGACAAGGGGGTCATTTTCTACAATAGTCTGTCACAATGGGGGTGACGGATTACGGCAGAGGGAACAAGGCTATCACGTGTCGAGCGTTAGGGCGTCGATCACGAGATAGCCTTTTTTCGTGGGGGCGAAGGACGGACGGCTGGGTATTCTTCCGCGGGGCGGGTATATCATCTGCTATATATGTGGTATCACGCTCTACTTCCTTCGCTTCGGCTTAGCTTCTATATGCACTCGTTTCCGGCCGCGATAAGGGCGATGCGGCTTCCAACTCGGCAAGAAGCACCGAAGCTCAGTCGTATTCGCTACCGATACCACATATATAGCAGATGATATACAGCCGCGGAAGAATACCCAGCCTGTTTCTGGCGGAAGGGTGATGGGAGTGGCGAATTTTACTTTGATGATTTGGAAGAAAAGCTAATTATAAACGAAATGTTAAAATTATAAAAAAAGTATAAACTGGTGATACACTAGGTTTTATGCGGGCTTCTTGGGAAAACTGTGACAAAAAACTGTTTTTGTTACGAAAAATAATACAAAAATAAAAAATGATTAAAATTTGACTATAAGGGCAAATAAATGACTTTAAATTTGTTTTGAATGGTGATAAAATACGCAAGCAAGGAGCGAGAGTAGCTTTTTAGAAAAAAAGATAGGGGAGTATGACCGTATGAATGTAGTATTTTTTGATGTAGACGGCGTACTGAATTCGGAGAAATTTCTGTGTGAGAAGCATGGGGAGTTTATCAATCCTAAGAATGTGGCTAACCTCAAGATGGTTGTGGATGCCACAGGAGCGAAGCTGGTCATGACAAGTGACTGGAGAAAACAGGTGATTGATAAGGATATCAGTAAGGCACACGTAAGGGAACTGATAGACAGACTTGCGGATGCTGGAATGGAAGTATATGGGGCAACTTCTTCAGGGGATGAGCTCAGAAACAAGTACGGGGATTATACCAGAGCATGTGCAGTCAAGGATTATGTGGTTGCGAATTCCGTAGAGGGATATGTCATATTTGATGACATGGATATGGACTGGGAGGCTCATGAACTCGATTCTCACTGGATCAACACAGAGAACGTACTTGTGGGGCTGTCTGAGGCAGATGCCATGAATGCTATTTCTATAATAAACCAATAATAAACTGGAATAGCATTTTGACATACAATAAAACAGTGTGAAAGGAAGTGATGTCTTACGGATCTGGCAGAAGAGTTATCCAATGAACTCCAATGCAAAACAGTATTTACAATACCAATATTTGGTGGAATACCGGTAACGGAATCTGTGGTGGTAACATGGATCATTATGGCAGTGCTTGTGCTGTTGTCGATTATCCTTGTAAGGAATCTCAAAGTTGAGAATCCGGGTAAGAAACAGCTTGTGCTGGAGACCATAATAACTACTTTTAACAACCTGTTCAAAGGTGTTATCGGAGAGGCGGGCATGAAGTATGTTCCGTATCTGATAACGGTTATTCTGTACATCGGCATGGCCAACATCATGGGTGTATTTGGCTTTAAACCACCGACAAAGGATCTGAATGTGACAGCCTCACTGGCCATCATGAGTATCATACTCGTACAGGTGGCAGGAATACGAGGAAAGGGGACAAAAGGCTGGGTCAAGAGTTTTGCAGAGCCGGTAGCAATAGTTGCACCGCTTAATGTACTTGAGCTTGTCATCAAGCCGCTGTCGCTGTGTATGCGACTTTTTGGTAATGTTCTCGGAGCATTCGTCATCATGAAGCTGATAGAGGCAGTAGTTCCACTCATTGTCCCTATCCCACTCAGCCTGTACTTTGATTTTTTTGATGGATTTTTACAGGCATTTGTATTTACTTTCCTGACTACGCTTTACATGCAGGAAGCGATGGAGTAAAGATTATCTGATTTTAAAAATGAAAATAAGAAGGAGAAAATGATATGAACGGATTATTAGCAATTGGAGCAGGTATAGCAGCATTAGTAGGACTTGGCGCAGGACTTGGAATCGGTCTTGCAACATCAAAGGCAGTTGAGGCTGTAGCTAGACAGCCGGAGGCAGACGGAAAGATCACAAAGCTTCTTATCATCGGTTGTGCCCTTGCAGAGGCAACAGCTATCTACGGTTTCGTAATCGGACTTCTTGCAATCATTCTTCTTAAGTAATCAGATTTTTGGTCAGATGGATATTTTAATAGAAATATCTGATAGAAATCTGGAATTGCAGAAGAGATGCGGATAATAGAAACAGAAAGATAGGAGTGGCTATATGATTGATATAGAATTTTCTACAATAGCATTCACCATTATCAACTTAATAGTTCTGTTTCTTCTTTTGAAGAAGTTCTTGATAGGACCGCTCAACGATGTCATCAAGAAGAGAGAAGATATGATCGCTGGCACCATATCGGATGCCAACAATCAGAAGGCTGAAGCAATGAAACTCAAGTCTCAGTATGAGGATACCCTTGCAGGGGTTGATGCTGAGTGTAGGGATCTCCGTGAGAAATCCCGTGTGGAGGCCCAGAATGAGTACAGCCGTATCATAGATCAGGCTGATGCAAAGTCAGTCAAGATGATAAAGGATGCGGAGAAGACCATAGAGATCAAGCAGAACAAGGCACTTTCTGATATGCAGTCACAGATCGCGGAGCTTGCAATGGCAGCAGCCGGCAAGATCGTGGGCGGTGAAGGTGATGCGGAATCAGCAGGAGCTGCCATGTATGACGAGTTTTTGAATGAAGTAGGTGATTCAGGTGACACAGAAGGCAATTAATTACGGAATTGTCCTCTATCAGCTTGGAATCAGTCAGGACATGGTGGAGGAGATAAAGGCGCTTGTGGATGGTAGTCCGGAGCTGGTATATGCACTGGCAGATCCGGTGGTCAGCCACGCGGACAAGCGCAAGGTCGTTGACAGGGTATTTGACAGATTTGGCAATAAGGATCTGGTAAATTTCATGAAGACCCTGTGTGACAACGATGGATTTGACATGATACATGACATATTTGACGAGTATGAGAAGTATGCCAGAGAGCAGCAGGATATCCTTTCGGCAACTCTCTATTATGTCACACCGCCAACTGATAAGCAGAAGGCAGGTATCGAGAACTTCCTTATGAAAGAGTATGGAAGCAAGGCGGTACAGCTTTCTATGGTGGAGAAAAAAGAATTGATAGGTGGATTTGTCATAAGAACGGGAGACCGCGAGTACGACAGAAGCATTCTGGGCAGGTACAAATCCCTTAGACAGAAACTGGTTATGAGGTGATAAATTGAGTTCAATTAGTTCAGAGGATATTATTTCTATACTCAAAGAAGAGATAGAGAATTATGATTTTGACTCCAGGGACAAAGAAGTCGGTAAGGTCATCTATGTAGGTGATGGAATCGTAACCGTATACGGTATAGACAATGCCATGTACGGCGAGATCGTTGTTTTTGAGAATGGTGTCAAAGGTATGGTTCAGGATATCAGAAGAACAGAGATAGGATGTATTCTGTTCGGTCGTGATACAGGAATCAAAGAAGGAACAAAGGTCAGCAGAACGGGAAAGCGTGCAGGCATCCCTGTAGGCGATGCATTTATCGGACGTATAGTTGATGCCCTTGGAGCACCTATAGATGGAAAGGGCAGCATAGAGTCAACGGATTATCGTCCAATAGAGAATCCGGCTCCAAGCATAGTTGATCGTAAGTCGGTCAACCAGCCGCTTCAGACAGGAATCCTCTCGATAGATGCCATGTTCCCAATCGGAAGAGGACAGAGAGAGCTGATCATAGGAGACAGACAGACAGGTAAGACATCCATAGCGATAGATACCATTCTGAATCAGAAGGGCAAGGATGTCATCTGTGTATATGTGGCTATAGGCCAGAAGGCTTCAACAATAGCCAAGGTTGTAAATAACCTGAACAAATATGATGCCATGGACTACACGATAGTCGTTGCATCTACAGCAAGTGATTCAGCACCACTTCAGTATATTGCGCCTTATTCAGGTACAGCGATCGCTGAGTATTTCATGCATAAGGGCAAGGATGTGCTGATCGTGTACGATGATCTGTCAAAGCACGCTGTTGCTTACAGAACATTGTCACTGCTTCTCGGACGTTCACCAGGACGTGAGGCATATCCTGGAGATGTATTCTATCTCCATTCAAGACTTCTTGAGAGATCAAGTAAGCTTAAGGATGAGCTGGGCGGAGGCTCCATCACAGCCCTTCCTATTATCGAGACACAGGCAGGCGATGTATCTGCTTATATACCTACAAATGTTATATCTATCACAGATGGACAGATATTCCTCGAGAGCGATCTGTTCTTCTCAGGTATGAGACCTGCTGTCAACGTTGGTCTGTCGGTATCACGAGTTGGTGGTGCAGCGCAGACAAAGGCGATGAAGAAGGCCGCAGGAAGTATCCGTATCGATCTGGCACAGTACAGAGAGATGGAGGTGTTCACACAGTTCAGTTCAGATCTTGATGAGAACACCAAGGAACAGCTTCAGTATGGCAAGGGACTTATGGAGCTTTTAAAGCAGCCTCTGTGTAATCCACTGTCAATGGCCGAGGAGGTTATCATTCTGGTAGCAGCTACCAATAAGGTATTCCTTCCAGTTGAGGTTTCAGAGGTCAAGAAGAAGAAACTTGAGATGCTTGAATACTTCCACAGTGCCCATAAGGATATCGTGGATGAGATCGAGGAGAAGCAGGTGCTTACCGATGAGCTGAAGGACAAGATAGTCGCAGCCGCTAAGGAGTTTATCGAGAGATAGATCTCAGGAGAAATAAGAAGATTCGTTGAGAGGTGATTTGATTGGCAAATACCAAAGAAATCCAGAATAGAATAAAGAGTATCAAGGATACTCAGAAGATCACCAATGCAATGTATATGATCTCATCTTCCAAGCTTAAAAAGGCGAGGACAGATCTTGAGAACACGGAGCCTTACTTCTACACACTCCAGGTTGCCCTTGCCAGAATGCTCAGACATGTTCCTGAGATGGAGCATCTGTACTTCGACAGCAGAGAGGGAATCAAGGAAGAGGACAGAAGGCGAGGTTATCTGGTCATTACCGCCGACAAAGGTATGGCTGGTGCCTACAACCACAATGTAATCAAGATCGCTGAGCAGGAGCTTGCAGCCCACCCAAACAGTGAGCTGTATGTAGTCGGCCAGGTGGGAAGACACTACTTCGCAAAGAAGGGAGTGCCTATAGATATACATTTCCAGTATACAGCGCAGAATCCTAGTCTTCACAGAGCCAGAGTCATAGCGGACAAGATGCTTGAGAACTATGAGAATGGCGATATAGATGAGGTATACATCATATATACCAACATGAAGAGCAGTGTGGTCGTTGAACCGCAGACGATACAGCTCCTCCCTATGAAGAGGACTGACTTCGCAGGCGTTCCTGCGGATGTGTTCCACGAGGAGATTACCATGGAGCCTTCACCGAAAGCAGTGCTTGACCGAATCGTGCCAAACTGTGTCATGGGATATATATACGGCGCTCTGGTAGAGTCCTTCTGCAGTGAGCAGAACAGCCGAATGATGGCGATGGACTCAGCCACAAAGAGTGCCAAGGAGATGCTGGATGATCTCAATATCAAATACAACAGAGCAAGGCAGGCAGCCATAACGCAGGAGATCACAGAGATCGCGGGCGGCGCCAGAGCTCAGAGAGACAGGAGCTAATAAGCTCAATAAATAATTGTAAAGGAGGTCTGATGTTTTGAAAAATGGTAAGATAGTACAGGTCATGGGACCTGTCGTAGACGTAGAATTTCCAGACAACGATCTGCCATACATCAAGGATGCTCTTGAAGTAGATAATCATGGAAAAAAATGTGTTATGGAAGTAGCACAGCACGTAGGAAATAATACAGTAAGATGTATCATGCTGTCCGCCAGCGAGGGACTTTCAAGAGATATGGAAGTCGTTGCGACCGGATCAGGAATCAAAGTTCCAGTAGGAAATCAGACACTTGGACGTCTGTTCAACGTGCTTGGTGAGACAATAGATGGCAAGGAGGATCTCTCAGACACAGAGCACTGGGTAATCCACAGAGAGCCGCCAACATTTGAGAATCAGAGTCCTGTCATTGAGATACTTGAGACAGGTATCAAGGTCATAGATCTTCTTGCACCTTACTCAAAGGGTGGTAAGATCGGTCTGTTCGGCGGTGCCGGAGTTGGTAAGACAGTCCTTATCCAGGAGCTTATCCAGAATATCGCATCCGTACATGGTGGATACTCAATATTCACCGGTGTTGGAGAGCGTTCAAGAGAGGGAAATGATCTGTGGACAGAGATGAGCGAGTCAGGCGTTATCGACAAGACCGCCCTGGTGTTCGGACAGATGAATGAGCCACCTGGAGCCAGAATGAGAGTTGCAGAGACAGGACTTACAATGGCAGAGTATTTCCGTGATGTAAATCATCAGGATGTGCTTCTGTTCATCGACAATATATTCAGATTTACACAGGCAGGTTCAGAGGTTTCATCACTTCTTGGACGTATGCCATCAGCCGTTGGTTATCAGCCAACACTTGCAAATGAGATGGGTGAGCTTCAGGAGCGAATCGCTTCTACCAAGGAAGGATCAGTCACGTCAGTCCAGGCCGTATATGTGCCAGCCGATGACCTTACAGATCCTGCCCCAGCCACAACATTTGCGCATCTGGATGCAAATACAGTTCTTTCAAGAAAGATCGTTGAGCAGGGTATCTATCCGGCAGTAGATCCGCTGGAGTCAAGCTCACGAATTCTTGAGGCTGATATAGTCGGCGAGGAGCATTATAATGTTGCAAGACGTGTACAGGAGATACTTCAGAAGTACAAGGAGCTGCAGGATATCATCGCAATCCTCGGTATGGAGGAGCTGTCAGATGAGGATAAGCTTACAGTTACCAGAGCCAGAAAGGTTCAGAGATTCCTGTCACAGCCATTCCATGTTGCTGAGAACTTCACAGGTATTCCTGGAAAGTATGTAAGTCTCAAGGATACGATCAAGGGCTTCAAGATGATCGTTGACGGTGAGATGGACGAGTATCCTGAGTGGGCATTCTTCAATGTAGGTACTATAGAGGAAGTAAAGGAAAAGGCCGAGAAGGGCCAGTAAAGGAAGTGCATAGATGAATACATTTTATCTGAGAGTTATTTCCAGTAATAAGATATTCTTCGACGGCCGGGCAGAGAAAATAGTTCTTCCACTTGAAGATGGAGAGAAAGCGGTTCTTGCACATCACGAGAACATGGTCATAGCCACCAGCATAGGCGAGATCAGGATTACCACCAGCAAGGGTGAGCAGGTAGTCGGTGTTGTCGGTGAGGGCTTTGTTCAGATAGTAAATAACCGAGTTGTCCTTATCGTGGATTCCGCAGAGAAGCCGGAGGATATCGACAGGGTCAGAGCCAAGGAGGCAAAGATCAGAGCGGAAGAGAGACTCAGACAGAAAGAGAGTCTGAAGGAATACAAGCAGAGCGAGGCATCACTTGCCCGTGCACTCACAAGACTCAAAGTAACAGAAAAGATATAGTGCGCAAAAGGAAAAACAAGCGGTTATGCGAAGTGAAACGAGCATGACCATTTGATTTTCCCTTGCGCCTATAACGAGAAGTCGTTCGGCGTAAGCCGAACATAGAGCGCGTCAGCGCGGGACTTCGAGTCTAGAAGAATCCCGTCAGTCGAAAGATGCAGCGGGACGAAGACAGAGCGCGTCAGCGCGGGACTTCGAGTCTAGAAGAATTCCGTCAGTCGAAAGATGCAGCGGGACGAAGACAGAGCGCGTCAGCGCGGGACTTCGAGTCTAGAAGAATTCCGTCAGTCGAAAGATGCAGCGGGACGAAGATAGAGTGCTTCAGCGCGGGACTTCGAGTCTATTATAAAAGGCAGTGCCAGCAGCGGGACGATGAAACCGATGTGGCGTTGCCTTTTTATGTGCAGACACAATAGATAAAATGTTACTTGACAACTTTTGCCTTTACTGAGAAAATTACTAGATAGTATATGGTTCACTGTATATACAGTGAACTATGTATATAAGAGTTTATGAAAAAGAGGACGTGTGCATGTATATGCACACATTTTTGAGTTAAAGGTATTTGGTTAGAGGTATTTATGTTAAGATTTATTTGGGTAATAGTTTCGTGCTTGTTTCTGATCATGTACTATGTGCCAAAGATGTCGTATTATGCTAGACACCCGGAAAAATATGGTGAAGATATATGTTATCAGATGGCACAGGTTATGTGCAATCATGTGAGACGTCGTGCTTTTATCAAGACGGTTGCCACGGGTATGGAGAACCTTCCTAAGGAGGGTGGATATATCATGTATGCCAATCATCAGGGTAAGTATGATGTACTGGGAGTTATAGTTTCCCATGACAAACCGATTACGTATGTCATGGATGCCAAGAGGTCGAAGCTGTTCATAGCAGATCAGCTTACGGATCTTGTGAAGGCACAGAGACTTGACAAGGAAGACATAAAGCAGCAGGTACAGGTTATAAACGATGTATCCACGGAGATCAAGGCGGGAAGGAGATATATTTTATTCCCGGAGGGAGGATACGATCACAGTCACAATGAGCTCAAGGAGTTCATGCCGGGAAGCTTCAAGATCGCCAAGAAGGCGAAGTGTCCTATCGTTCCGGTCGTGCTGTATGATTCCTTCAAGCCATTTGAGGGATGGTCACTGAGACGTGTGACGACACAGCTTGCATTTCTGGAGCCGATCCCATATGAGGTTATAGCGGATAAGACGACCACAGAGATCAGGGATATGGTCGTTGACAAGATCCAGAGGAAGCTTGATACGATGGAGACAATGAATTGTTGGTAACGATATATGGATAATTATTCTGAACGGGCAGGTCATGTTGATGATCTGCCCGTTCGGGGGTTACGGAAGCTTGGTGTTGACTATATCAAATCAGGTGAATACAATATAAAAGGGTATTTAACCACAAAAACAAGGATTGGGAAGTAGAGATATGGGACAGAGTAAAGAGAGAAACAGTAATGAAAAAAGCGGATTCCTCAAGAAGCTTATAATAGTTCTGGCAGTGGCGATCGTGGTAGTATTTGCGGTATTTTATGTGATCTATTACAGATTTTCATATCAGGCGGACAAGCTGGCAAAGGAGACCGCCCGCATATACGCATTTGGCGATGGCGGAGAGATGGCTGACATGATAGCCCCGGGATACGTGAAGAAGTTTGAGGATTCGTCAAAGGTTTTGTCGGTGAGTGACATACAGGACATATATATAAACAAGTTCAGAGCGTATACAGATGAGCAGGTCGGGGATATAGATACGATCGAGTGCAAGGTCACCGATATACAGGCGGTGAGCAATATAGAGGATGTGCAGCAGCAATTTGCGGACAACGGAGTTAAGGGCGTGTCCCAGTACAGAAGTGTGGAAGCCGACTGGATAGTGACAGGCAAGGATGGGGGCGAGGTCACGGTACACGTTCAGGAATGTATGTTGAAGTGCGACGATGGCTGGTATGTGGACTATGTCCGTATGCCGGATGAAATAGACAGCATGAGTACGCCGGTCGATTCCGGGGATGCTGACAGTGAGGAGACAACAGAGGCGGAGATCACTGAATAATATTGTGTGTATAAGATTGGAAGGGCATACAGTATACAAGAAAGAAGGCTGACAAAAAATGTATGATGTGAGATCCATGAAGGCAGAGGACTTCATAGATGATGGCGAGATCCGTGAGACGCTGGACTATGCGGATCAGAACAAGGACAATGAGGAGCTTATCGACAGTATCATAGAGAAGGCAAAGCTCAGGAAGGGGCTTACCCACAGGGAGGCATCCGTGCTTCTTGCGTGTGAGATGCCGGACAAGATAAATGAGATATATGATCTGGCGGAGCAGATCAAGAAGGACTTCTACGGCAACAGAATAGTTATGTTCGCGCCGTTGTATCTGTCCAACTACTGTGTAAATGGGTGTGTGTATTGTCCGTATCACATCAAGAATAAGCATATAGCCAGAAAGAAGCTCACCCAGGAAGAGGTGAGACGGGAGGTCATAGCACTGCAGGATATGGGTCACAAGAGACTGGCCATTGAGGCCGGTGAGGATCCTCAGATGAATCCTATCGAGTACATCCTGGAGTGTATAGACACGATATACAGCATCAAGCACAAGAACGGTGCAATAAGGCGTGTAAATGTAAATATAGCGGCGACCACAGTGGAGAACTACAGGAAGCTGCACGAGGCAGGAATTGGAACGTACATCCTCTTCCAGGAGACCTACGATAAGGAAGCGTATGAGAAGCTTCATCCATATGGACCGAAGCATGACTATGCATATCACACAGAGGCTATGGACCGTGCTATGGAAGGTGGTATAGACGATGTGGGTCTGGGGGTGCTCTTTGGTCTGGATAAGTATAGGTACGAATTTGCGGGGCTGCTGATGCATGCGGAGCACCTTGAGGCTGTTCATGGAGTTGGTCCGCACACCATCAGTGTGCCAAGAGTCAAGAAGGCTGACGACATAGATCCTGAGGCATTTGACAACGGAATAAGCGACGATGTATTCTGCAAGATCGCAGCATGTATCAGAATCGCCGTTCCTTATACAGGAATGATAATCTCCACAAGGGAGAATCCAACGGTCAGGGATGAGATCATAAGGCTTGGAGTGTCGCAGATAAGCGGTGGTTCAAAGACCAGTGTGGGTGGCTACTATGAGCCGGAGCCAGAGGATGAGAAGTCGGAGCAGTTCGATGTCAGCGACACGAGAACTCTGGATCAGGTTGTGAACTGGCTGATGACCAAGGGCTATATACCATCATTCTGTACGGCATGTTACAGAGAGGGCAGAACCGGCGACAGGTTCATGAGCCTGTGCAAGAGCGGACAGATACAGAACTGCTGTCATCCGAACGCACTCATGACGCTGGAGGAATATCTGGTGGATTATGCTTCACCGGAGACCGCGGAGATAGGCCGGAGACTCATACAGAATGAGCTGAAGAATATTCCGAATGAGAAAGTCAGACAGATAGTGGCCGAGAGACTTGACAGGATAAAGCACGGAGACAGAGATTTTAGATTCTAACACATTGTGGAGGAGCAAAATGAGTTTAAACGATACACCGTCGGCAAACAGAGTGCATATAGGTTTCTTTGGATGCAGGAACGCAGGCAAGTCCAGTCTGGTAAATGCAGTGACGGGGCAGAGCCTTGCTGTTGTGTCGGATGTGGCGGGAACCACCACGGATCCGGTGTACAAGTCCATGGAGCTGCTTCCGCTTGGACCGGTGGTCATCATAGATACACCGGGAATAGACGATACCGGCGAGCTGGGTGAACTCAGGGTGTCGAAGACCAGACAGGTGCTTGCGAAGATAGATGTCGCTGTGCTGGTGGTTGATGGTTCGGTTGGCCTTTCGGCGGCGGACAGGGAGCTCACAGAGCTTTTCAAAGAGAAGAATATAAATTATATAATTGCGTACAATAAGAGTGATCTAGTTAAGGATGATACACAGGTTCAGAATTCAGCGGAGAATTCCATATGGGTCAGCGCAGAGCACAGACAGGGAATAGAGGAGCTGAAGGAATTGATAGGAAAGCTCACGGTGACAGACACCATGACCAGGAGACTGGTCGGAGATCTGATACAGCCGGGTGATATGGTGGTGCTGGTCATACCGATAGATTCTGCAGCTCCGAAGGGCAGGCTGATACTTCCGCAGCAGCAGGTCATAAGGGATGTTCTTGAGACCGGAGCTACGGCTGTGGTGTGCAGGGACACGGAGCTTGAGGATACTCTGAGACGGCTGGAGGGGAATGTATCTCTGGTGGTCACTGACTCCCAGGCATTTGCAAAGGTTATGAAGATCGTGCCGTATGACATATATCTGACGTCATTCTCAATACTGATGGCAAGATTTAAAGGGCAGCTTGATGCGGCGGTAAATGGCGCATATGTCCTGGACAGGCTGAGGGATGAAGGCCAGCGTACAGATGCGGACAGCAGACCTCCAAGGATACTCATAGCTGAGGGCTGCACCCATCACAGACAGTGTGATGATATAGGAACTGTAAAGCTGCCAGGATGGATACGCAGATACACGGGACTTGAGCCTGAATTTACATTTGTCAGAGGAACGGAATTCCCGGAGGATCTGACAGGATATGATCTGGTGATACACTGCGGAGGCTGTATGCTGAATGAACGCGAGATGAAGAGTCGTCAGGGAAGTGCGGAGCAGCAGAGTATCCCGATGACGAATTATGGAACTGCTATAGCTCATATGAATGGGATTCTTGACAGGAGTCTGAGGATTTTTCAGACAAAGACGGACATATAAATATTTGGATGAAAGGTGATCGATATGGCAAAGACAGGTTTGGTACTTGAGGGCGGCGGCCAGAGAGGCATATATACCGCCGGAGTCTTGGATGTGTTCATGGACAATGATATAGAGGTCGACGGTGTCATAGGGGTGTCGGCGGGAGCCATACATGGACTCTCCTTTGTTGCGAGACAGAGGGGACGCAACATGCGTTACAATATGAAGTACAGGAACAACAAGCACTACATGAGCCTGTACTCCCTTTTAACTACAGGAGATATATGTGGTGAGCAGTTCTGCTACCACGATATCCCGGAGAAACTGGATCCACTTGACTACGATGCATTCCTTGCAAATCCTACGAAGCTCTATGTGGGATGTTCTAATCTGGATACAGGAGAGGCGGAGTATCTGGAGTGTACAGATATGAGAATGCCTGAGGATGTGAATAAGGTGAGGGCTTCGGCATCCCTCCCACTGGTGTCCAATATTGTAGAGGTTGATGGAATGAAGCTGCTGGATGGAGGTGTATCCGACAGCATACCGATATTTGCATTCAGAAGGATGGGCTACAGGAGAAATATAGTAGTTCTGACAAGACCGGAGGGATACCGCAAGGGCCCGGACAAGATGCTCAGGCTGGAGGCCGGAAGGTACAGGGAGTACCCTGAGTTCGTTAAAAGATGTCACATGAGACACATGTATTACAACAAGACCCTGGACAAGTTGGAGGAGCTTGAAAAGGAGGGTGATACGTTGATAATCAGACCGAGTGAGACTATAGAGATATCAAGGCTTGAGAAGAAGCCGGAGATGATCGAGGCCATGTATGAGCTGGGTGTGTACGATGCAAAGGAGAAATTGCAGCAGGTTAAGAAATTCCTGCGTGAGAGTAAGGAAGAAAGCAGGGACTACACACATGGACAGGCGCAGCAACAGACGGCGGTTACACAGCAGACCCGATAATGGAATATATGACAGATTGATACTTTCGGGAATGGACATTCCTGAGAGTGTGGATACACAGAAGAAGGCACAGGAGAATCACAGCAAAATGGCTGAGACTCCTGTGCCTTCGCTCATACTGTCACTTTCGGTATCTACAATATTCACCATGTTGATTGCAACCTCCTACAATATTGTGGACACTTATTTTGTCTCAGATCTTGGAGAAAGCAGTGTGGCCGCAGTTGGGATCATGTTCTCTGTTATGGCATTGATACAGGCTGTGGGTTACACCTGGGGCATGGGAGCTGGAAGTGAGATAGCGAGACTCCTCGGTAAGCAGAAGAAGCGTGAGGCGGAGCAGACGCTTGCCACGGCACTGGCGGGAGGAATACTGTCGGGCGCGGTCATGGCGGTTATATTTGCCGTGTTCAGGGAGGATGTGGTAAGACTTCTGGGGGCCACGGACACAAGTCTTGCTCCTGCTGGGCAGTATGGAATATATATCATGCTCGCGGCTCCGGTCATGTGCGGTGCCTATGTTCTGAACAATGCCCTGCGGGCTGAGGGGCAGCCGTATCTTGCTCTGCTGGGTATTCTGGCAGGAGGACTGTCAAATGCGTTATTTGACTATATATTGGTGAGAGTGCTTGGACTTGGAATAGCCGGTGCAGGCATAGCGACCCTTGCCGGACAGGGGATAAGTCTTGCCATAATGTATATATGTGTCAGGTCAAGGTGCAGCGTGGTAAGGCTTCATGTGTCTGATGTGTGGAGCTTCAGATATGGGGTGCGTATAGTGAGAACAGGGCTGCCATCCTTCCTGAGACAGGGGCTCATGTGCCTTGCGGCGATCATGATAAGCAGAAGCTGTAGGCAGTACGGAGATGGAGCCATGGCGGGCGTCACAGTTGCAAATAAGATATTTGCAGTCATATTTGCGGCGCTGGTGGGCTATGGGCAGGGATTTGCCCCGGTGTGCGGGTTTGCCTATGGTGCAGGACTTGAATCCAGAGTGAAAAGGTCGCTGAGATTTACCATGATAACTGCGGTGATATTCATGTGCGCTATGGGTGCTGCGACCTGGGTGTGGGTATCCGAGGTGGCCGGTGTATTCTTGCATGAAGGTGGCACTCAAGCTATGCAGCTTGCGGCGCTGTCTCTCCGGGCGCATGCCATATCCATGCCGTTTGCAGCTGTGTGTCTGGTGACCGGAATGTACTATCAGGCTCTTGGAGCATATGGAAAAGCCACCCTCATATCCGCCCTGCGGCAGGGAGTATGTTTTATACCATTGGTATTCATACTGCCGCACATGTATGGCGTAGATGGAGTGGCTTTTGTCCAGGCCGCCGCCGATGTGCTGGCGGGGATTGTCTCGGCCTTTTATCTGTTATATACAAATGAAAAATAGTCCGTGTTTATCATCTCGTCCGATATATACAGTCGGTTTTCAACCTCCTCGATCATCTGATCCACGTATCCATCAGGGATCTGTGACTCAGGGACGAAGTAAGAGGTCTCCCCCGTGCTGGCATCATATCTGACCTTGTCGGTCATAAAGCTTTGATCCGCGAAGATCACAAGCTCATCGGAGTCGGACAAAATGTTGCGGCCAGCCAGAAGTCTTGAGTCAAAGTCGGCTCCGAGAAGGTTTAACACAGTTGGAAGTATGTCCACACTGGAGCAGAGCTTGTCGACAACTACTGGCTTCTCCATGGATGAGCTCCATATACCAAACTGGTTGTGGTGAAGCTCAAAGTCATCATTCTCTATGTCCTTGCCCGCAAGCTCGTTGTAGGTGCCGTCGCTGAGTCCGTAAGGATAGTGGTCAGGTGCCACGATGAACAGAGTGTTGTCCAGCTTGCCAGTCTTTTCCAGCTTATCCATCAGGAATTCCAGAGCCTTGTCAAGCTCCATCTGGGCTGCAACATAGGCTATGGCCTCATCTGAGTACCCTTTTTCGGAGAGGACATTCTCGGCTCCATCCCTGTTAATCATACATATATACTGATTGTCGTAATTGTAAGGCAGATGGCCGGAGAAACTCATAAAATACATGTTGAATTTGTCATCCTGAATGAAATCCCCATACACAGCCTCCATACATTCGAGATCGGAATACATAACGTGGTCAGGAATATCCAATCCTGCGCCGATGGCCTTGAAGGTGGTGTAGCCCATATTCGGATGGGTTCTTGTTCTGTCGTAGTATGTGGCATCAAAGTCGTGGTAGCCGTAGCTCTTGTAGCCCTGTGCGTTCAGCATATTGCCGAGGGCGTATGGCTGGTAGGTGTCCGCGGATGCCTCAAAGCTCCATTTGGAGGATGCCGGATACTGGCTGAGGCAGTTGGTATATTCGCCGTCTATGGTGCTGTGATACCACAGTGGGTTGTAGAAGTTAGTAAATTCAAAGCCTTCGTGATAAATCTTGTACAGTGTCGGTGTGGCCTCCCTGGATATTCCATATGTACTGAGACTTTCAGCGGTGACAAATACCACATTGTACCCCTCGAACATGCCGGTGTATTCGTCCGTGTAAGTTGGCTGTACCCCCGAGAAATATGCCGTCAGGCTTTTAAGCTCCTCGTCATCTGTCTGATTGTACAGACTTTGGAAATCTATGCTTTCATCGACCTGCGGAACATATACAGGCTCGTCGGCCTGGGTTGATCCTGCCGCCTGATCTGAGCCGCCGGTCTGAGAAGCTGATGAAAAATCTGTCTCGTCCGCAGATGCGGCATTGATATCTGATGCGGCAGTCTGTGCATCTGACTGATTATCTCCAATATCTGCAAGCTCAAATGTCTTGCTCTGGCTGCTCTGAGTCACCATGGTCACACAGTCTCTTCCCGTGGTGACCATGACTCCAAGCTTGTTCATGGACAGTTCAAGTACATAGCGTCCGTGGAACAGCGCATATGGAGTGTAGGCCGCAGTCCCGTGCACTGCCAGAATACAGATGGCAAGTACCCATGCAGCTGCGGAGATACCCAGCTGCACCAGCACTGCCCTGAGCACACCAGGCTTCTGCCCGATGCGGCATCTGCCAAATGAAAACCAGAACCTGTTCATGATGATAAGACATATAAGTGGCAGCAGGAACAGCACTATGATATACCAGTTGGATCGCAATGCTGAAAAAAGCACAGTCCTGAAGTTCATAGCATCCTGGGCACCGCCGATGGACACCAGACTCAAAAATGTTCTGAATATCTTATAGTATACAAATTGTGCAATATAGTAGATCGTAAATATACTCCACAGCAGGTAGGCTATGGCTGCATTTGCATATCTGTGCCAGAAGGAGGTCAGTGCTGACAGGGTAAGTCCGCATGCCAGCGCAAATGTCAGGGGATGTAGTATGCTGCTGCCTGCAGATCCATAAATTGCAATGTGAAACAGGAGCTCCATATAAATAAAGGCTAGCGGAAAGAATATGGAACGCCACAGCAGACCACAGTGTCTGCTTTGAGTTGTATCTGTTTTCATCTGGCATCTCCTTATTCGCGTGCGAGTATGTCGTCAAGTGCACCCCTCACTCCTATAGGATCTGTGACCAGAAGAGTGTGGAAACCAAGCTTTGCGGCGGCATCGAGATTCGCCTGCCTGTCATCAAGAAAAATGGATTCCTCAGGGACAAGGTTATATTTGTTGCAGAGATGCTCATAGATGGCGGCGTCTGGCTTGGTCACGTGGTATTCATAGGAGACCACTCTTCCGTCCGTGTAAGGCAGGAAGTGGAATCTAGGCGTGTGGAGTGCAAACAGTCTTCTTGGGTAGTTGGACAGGAGGTAGATGTTGTAACCTCTGGACTTGAGATCCTTGAGCCACATGTCGGCTCCCGGGAACATGTCCACCACTTCATCGAGATTGTTCATGAACAGGTCTATGTAGCTGCTGCATTCCGGGCTGAGTTCCTTGAAACGTTTGATGAGCTCTGGCTCAGGCATATCGTCCAGGTCAAAATGATTCCACATAGGGTGGTTTATCATGTTGTGATCAAGAGTATCTATCACGTCCGCTGGTATGCCAAGCTTCTCCATGGTGCTTTTCCAGTGGAAGTCTACGAGGACCATGCCAATATCAAAGATTATATTTTTCATATGTATATTCCTTTCGTGTCGTATGCTGCCGTATAAGTGCAGATTATGTCGTCACAGAAATTTTAACTCATAATAGGACAAAAATATACTCAAATATTTGCGGAAATGCTGACAAATACCTAATATGCTTGTTTACAGTTTTCCGGTCACAGTGTTACAATGATTAAATCGGCAATGTAAGGGGAAATACAGTGTATGATATACGTATTTGTGGACTTTGAAATGAATATGATAGATTCAGAGTATAAGAAGGAAAAGAAAATATGTAAGAGTGAGATCATAGAGATCGGTGCGGTTAAACTGGATGAAGATTATAATGAGATAGATTCGTTTAAGAGTTATGTGAAGCCGGCATATGGAACCATGGCTTCGCGTATAATAAAGCTCACAGGAATAACAGATGATATGGTGGAGGATGCTCCTTCATATGCTTTTGCCATGGGGAGCTTTATAGAGTGGTGTGCTGATGCCGATGTGATATACGCATGGAGTGAGAATGACCTGAGACAGCTCCGCAAGGAGGCCAGGCTGAAGGAATACACGCACCCCGGGTTGGAAAGTATCATATCAAGGTGGAAGGATTTCCAGAAGGAATATGCCAAGCTCATAGGAACGTCAAGAAGGATATCACTGTCGGACGCTGTGTTTTATCTGGGAGAAAACTTTCAGGGGGCAGAGCATGATGCCCTGTGGGATGCCAGGAATACCGCTGAGGTGTTCAAGCTCTCAAAGGATGAGGAGAATTTTTTCAGGATCATGGCCCCGGTCATCGATGTGTACAAGCCCAAGAAGAATCTGACATATTCCCTGTCCGAGGCATTTGGAGATATACATCTGGGTGAATAGATATGTAATTGATGACTACATAGAATAATAATGTGGATTATTAGGAGGACTTCATGAACTGGAATAAGAGGGATACAGTGAGGACCGTGATTATATTGTGCGGTGTGGTGCTGTTTGCATATGTACTGTTTAATTTTGATAAGGTGTCCAGTATGTTCAGCTGGCTCATCAATATACTCATGCCATTTGTCATAGGATTTGCCATAGCATTTGTGGTGAATGTACCTATGAAGGGACTTGAAAAGGTATTGTTTAAGAATAAAGACAGCAGACTGTACAGGTTCAGGAGACCAGTGTGCCTCATACTGTCGTTCCTGTGCATAATAGCTGTTCTCACGTTTGCAATAACTATGATCATACCTGAGATGTCCAAGACTATAACTATGTTTGCAGAGAAGCTGCCATCGGCCATGGATGATATACAGAGGAAGGCGATCAAGCTGATGAAGGACCAGCCGGAGATAGTGGATAAGATAAAGAGTATCAATATTAATTGGGATGCACTTATATCAAATGTGGTTGGTATTGTGAAGAACGGCGGCAGCAGTGTATTGTCTTCCACGTTCTCCATTGCCAGCAGTGTGGTAGGCGCCGTGGTCGATGTTCTGGTGGGACTGTTCTTTGCGTGCTACATACTGGCTCAGAAGGAGACTCTGGAGAAGCAGGTAAAGGGTGTATTGTATGCGGTGTTCAGGGAAGAAAAGGCGGACCGATTCATTCAGACTTGTGTTCTTGCGGATAAGACCTTCTCCAAGTTTATCTCAGGTCAGTGCCTTGAGGCGTGCATACTTGGACTTATGTTTTTCATTACGATGACCATATTCCGTATTCCGTATGCGCTTACGGTCAGCATCATCATAGCAGTATTTGCACTGATCCCGGTTGTTGGAGCATTTGTCGGATGTTTTGCCGGAACGATTATGATCCTGGTAGAGGATCCGAAGCGTGCCATAGTGTTTCTGATCATATTTGTCGTGTTGCAGCAGATAGAGGGAAACTTCATATATCCTCATGTTGTTGGCGGTTCGGTGGGACTTCCATCTATATGGGTACTTGTGGCGGTCATGCTTGGAGGTGATATGTTGGGCATTCTGGGTATGCTCATATTTGTACCGCTTTTCTCCGTCCTGTATGCGATGTCTGAAGAATATGTGGTTAAGAGACTCAGAGACAAGGGCATATCGTGGAGGAAATATAATCTGGCATGCAACATCCCCGAGGGGCGATGGAATGGAAGGCTGGATGAGGAATGTGCGTCTGATGTCAGCAAGGTGGACGCCGGGCAGACCGGGACGAATGAGTCAAATGCACCGAGCGGTACAGCCGGAAGCGGCAATTCTGGAAAAAATAATACAGGCAGAAATAGCACAGAAAGAAATAACATAGAAAGAAATAACACAGGCAGAAACAGTAACAGAAATAAAAACTACAAGAAGAGAAAAAAATGACGGCTCATATATGGCATCATCTGTGTGGTGATACATATAGCCGTTCAGAAAGAAGGATATACACATGTACAGAGACATAGCGAAATTGGTTTTATACAGAGATCTAGGAGAGGACAGCATACTTATGAAGCTGTCTGGAATATTTGAGGATTTTGATCTCAAGAGGTGTGAGAATGCGGAGCTGTGTGCCCGCATATACGATCAGATCAAGAGACTGCTCGATCTTGCGACCAGCTATGGATTCGACAAGAATCTGTGGCACAACTATCTGGCATTTATACTTATCACCAATGAGAACTCATTCAGTATAACAAGTGAGAAGGTAGGAGCAAATGACGGAACCGTTAATTATTTCGCCAAGAATGATTTCAGGATATTCAAGAAGCTGTTCGACTTTGATTTCTCAGAGATAGAGAGCGCACTTGGAATAGACTGTTTCTCAACTATCAACAACTATAGGTCTATTGGCAAGAAGGAGAGAATGTACAATAAGAATGTCAGCGAGAAGGTTCAGGCTGTCAGCAATGCGATAGAGGAGGCTGAGAACGAGGACCAGATATTTGACATAGTGACATCATTCTACAAGGCATATGGTGTTGGTATGTTCGGTCTCAACAAAGCGTTCAGGATCACCCGTGAGCATGGAGATCTGGAGTTTGTACCTATAAATAACACAGAGGATGTCATGCTGGATGATCTCATCGGATATGAGATCCAGAAGAAGAAGATCGTGGACAACACTGAGGCATTTGTGGAGGGCCGCAAGGCGAACAATGCACTTCTCTTTGGTGACAGTGGAACAGGAAAGTCAACCACGATCAAGGCGATCATCAACGAGTACTATGACAGAGGACTTCGTATGATAGAGATATACAAGCATCAGTTCCAGGATCTGTCGCAGGTCATATCGCTTATCAAGAACAGAAATTACAGATTTATCATATACATGGATGACCTTTCATTTGAGGAATTTGAGATAGAGTACAAGTACCTCAAGGCTGTCATCGAGGGTGGACTTGAGATCAGACCTGACAATGTGCTCATATATGCCACATCCAACCGCCGTCATCTCATCAAGGAGACATGGAACGACAGGAATGATATGGAGAATAACAATGGTATTCACAGAAGTGATACCATTCAGGAGAAGCTGTCACTGGTCAACAGATTCGGAGTCACGATCAGCTACAGCGCACCTTCACAGAAGGAATACTTTGAGATCGTCAAGGGACTTGCTGAGAAGGAGCACATCACCATGGACGAGAAGGAGCTCTGCGCAGAGGCAAACAAGTGGGAGCTTGCACATGGCGGCATAAGCGGACGTACTGCACAGCAGTTTATCAACTACCTTAAGGGGCAGGGATTGTAAAAATAATTGCTGTTGAACTACGGTTTATATTTTGTTATTATTAAGTTAATTTTGTAGAGCAAGATACTTTGATAAGGAGTGTGGAAAGATGATAGATCTTAGCAGCAAGAAAGGTAAGACACTGGTATCCAGAATAATTGTTGTGGTTCTGTGTATCGCTATGGTTGTTACACTTTTAGTTTCAGCATTCTAATAGGAAAACAGGTCGAATTGGAGAGTAGATATGAGAGGAAAGTTTGGAGAGCACCAGACGGTGCGATCGATACTTAAGAGTCTGCCAAGTACTGTCCACGACGATGTGACAAGAGCCGGAATAGGAGATGACTATGCCCGGCTCTTGTTGCGTGATGGGGGTAGCGGAGACACCGGCGCAGCTAAAAGCGTGAATGTTGCGGCTGGTGTGTGCTGTGACAGCGGGTATATGGGACTCAGACTTGATATAGCGAGACTTTACAACAGTATAAGGATTGGCGGATATATGCCATGGGCGGCAGTAGATACCATAGTTATGCCTGATGACGATGAACGACGCATGAAGAAACTGCTCAGAAAGCTTGCGGGCATATGTGCGGAGTACGGCGTTGACATAGTGACGGGACATACTGAGGTGAACAGTGCTGTTGCCGAGCCAATTATAAGTTTGACAATGATGGGAATATCTGTAGGTCAGGAACATGCAGGATATGATGATTTAGACCTGTGTGGATCAAAACGACTGGCCGGTATGGACATTGTTATGTGTGGACAGACTGGCGTTGGGGGAACTTTGCAGCTCTACTATGACAATCAGAAGGAACTTTTTGAGAGGTATTCGGAGAGCTATCTGAGACCTGTGGAGCAGCTCGAGCAGCTTATACTGCTTGGCGGCCAGGTTGACATAGCATTAGATCATGGCTGTATATATTCACACGACATATCGAGGGGCGGCGTATTTGCAGCTCTCTGGGAGATGGGAGATGCGCTGAAGTGCGGGCTTGAGGTATGTCATGACAATATACCGATACTTCAGGAAACAATAGAGATATGTGAGCACACCGGGGATAATCCGTATATGATAGATGGTTGTGGTTCTGCACTCTTCGTAGTTCCGGATGGAAAATTGCTGGCTGATAAGCTCTATGAGGCAGGATATGAGGCTTCAGTCATAGGCCATCTTACGGAAAAAAGCGATAGGGTTGTGGTGCACGACGACGAGAGGAGATTTCTTACACCGCCAAGGTTTTTATAGGAGGAGTAGTATGCTAAATATAGTATTACATGAGCCGGAGATCCCGGCCAATACAGGCAACATAGGAAGAACATGTGTGGCAGCAGGCGCAAGACTGCATCTCATAGAGCCGCTGGGCTTCCAGATAAATGAGAAACAGCTGAAGCGTGCCGGGCTTGATTACTGGGACAAGCTGGATGTGACAACGTATGTGAATTTCGAGGATTTCCTTGCAAAGAATCCCGGAGCAAAGATATACATGGCGACAACCAAAGCCAGGAAGAAGTATACAGATGTGAAGTTTGAGGATGACGCATACATCATGTTCGGCAAGGAGAGCGCGGGTATACCTGAGGAGATCCTGGTTGATTATAAGGATACATCTATCAGGATTCCGATGTTCCCAGACATTCGTTCACTGAATCTGGGCAACTCTGTGGCAATAGTGCTGTATGAAGCACTCAGACAGAATGATTTCCCAGGTCTAGAGGAAGCGGGAAATCTACATCGTCTTAGTTGGGACATGTAGTGATAGAGGGGGAATATACATGGCGTATCCTACAAGTGGAAAAAAGATGCTGAACATATGCATTCTGGATATACTGAAGAAATATACGGACTGTGACCACACCATGGATCAGAAGGATATCATTGCGAAGCTCAAAGAGGATTATGATATAACTGTGGACAGAAAATCCGTAAAGGCAAATCTCAACTGTCTGGTGGATTATGGCTATGACATTGAGTACACCGAGACTGAGCGAGAAAAGAAGGATGGCACAAAGGAGATACTCACGTCGAACTGGTATTACAACCACGAGTTTGACGATGCAGAGCTTCGAATGATGATAGACAGTATCCTGTTCTCCAAGACCATACCGGCTGGTCAGGCAAGTCAGCTCATAGACAAGATAGCAGGTCTGTCAAATATATATTTTACAAACAAGATGACGCATGTGAGCAGTCTTCCGGGTCTCGAGCACACCAGCAACAAGCAGACACTGTTCAACGTGGGAATGATAGACGATGCCATATCTGAGAAGAAGCAGATATCATTTGTTTACAATAATTATGGTGAGGACAAGAAGCTTCATCCGAGGCGGGAGGAGCCGTACGTAGTCAATCCGTATCAGATGGTGGCGAATGACGGAAAGTATTACCTCATCTGCAATTACGACAAGTATGACAATCTGTCGAATTACAGAGTGGATAAGATGACACAGGTCCAGATAGTTGACAGGCCTGTGAAGAACCGCACAGAGGTAAAGGGAATGGAGCATGGACTCAACCTTCCAAAGCATATGGCTGAGCATATCTATATGTTTGCCGATGAGCCGGTGACCATAGTGATGCGTGTCAGAAAGGCTGCCATATCGGATGTGGTGGATTGGTTTGGAAGAAACTTTGATGTGGTCGATGAAAATATAGCCAGACAGTACGAAGGCTTCAGGGAGACTGATGATGATGTAACTTACGTGCGGCTTGTGTGCAGCCGTCAGGCGATGGCGCACTGGGCGATGCAGTATGGAACCTCGGTGGAGGTCATTTATCCCACAGAGCTCAGAGCCCAGATCGGTGAGGCTGTAAAGGAAATGAATAACAAATATAATAATTAAAGAGATGGCTGTCAGTATAATTCAAAAAACTGGCAGCTTTTTTATAAAAAAAATCGCTTTTACCGCAAGAAAACACAGATTTTGATCGGAATATATATTAGAAACACACGGGGAGGTGAATGATATGGTAACTAGGAACAATTATATATCGAAGCTGAAACGGCATAATGAGAAAGCTCTGGAGTTTGTGGTTCAGGAATATGGAGGGCAGGTGAAAGCTGCTGTGTACAAGAATCTTTCGGGCATGCCGGAGGAAATTGAAGAGTGCATGGACGATGTGTTTCTGGATGTATGGAACAATATAGACAGATTTGACGAGAGCAAAGGCTCGTTCAGAAGCTGGATAACGGCAATTGCAAGATTCAGATCCATAGATTATCTGAGAAGATACAGCAGAAGATGTTCGGAGGAAGACATAGCAGACTATGAGAACAAGCTTGCAAATGACAACCTGCTGGAGATACTCAATGAGGAGATATCGGACAGCATGGAAAAGCTGCTGAGTGGTCTGTCGGACGAAGACAGGGACATCATTCTGAGGTACTACTGGGATGACCAGTGTGTAGATGAGATAGCGGAAGATTATGGGGTATCTTCATCATCTATCTACAGCAGAATGTCCAGAGCAAGAAGTCGATTGAAACAAGTGTAAAGGCGGTGAATGATCATGAAAAACGGAAAAGACAGAAATGTATATGATGTTATGAACGATGTAAATGTGGACATTGAGACCATGGATATGTCGGATGAAGAGAAGGATGCCTGTGTGAAGAGGCTCAGGCACAAGGTGAAGGCGAGGGAAACCGGAAGAAATCATGGATGGAAGACGGCGGCAGCGGCAGTGGCGGCTGTTCTGATCCTGTCGGGAGGCGGACTGACATATGCGGCAGAGAACGGCTCGCTGGCATGGTTTTTTGACAGTCTGAGTAGGGAGACAGGAAGTGTTATTCCATCAAAATATGTGGACGAGAGCTACATAAATAACGAGTATAAGGGCAGTGTAAAGGTGATAACCGAGTCCGATGCAAAAGTAAGCTTTGATCTGAAGAAGGTAGCAGTGGATGGCAATCAGGTCAACATTGCGATGGTGATAACATACGATGACTTTGACACAGAAAAATATGAGAGCTTTGATGCTCAGATGCAGATAATAGAAGGCGGTGCGAACATCGTCAGTGAATATGCGGGCAGCACGGCTCCTGGCGATGGAATCTCGCTCACGAACAAGCAGACAATGTCTGATATTGTATACAAGTTAAAAAAGAAAAATGCATACAAGGTGGGGGATGTCATCACCATGAGATGTAACAGCATTACCCTGTTCAACAAAAATAAATCAAGTGATGGCGCGGTCACCTATGTAGCAGACGAGGTGGATGGCCCTTGGACCTTACAGTTTAAGGTTCAGGATGATATGCAGGGACATAGTGTGGATGTATCCGGCATAGATGGCATTGAAAAATGTACAATAAATACAAAGGGCATAACCATTGACATTACTGAAAATGCGGCGGTCGATGATGACTCGCTGGAGAATATAATACTTGAGATGACAGACAATAAAGAATTGAAAGATGTAGTATATGGAATCGGCAAGACCGGTGATGGCGACAGCATACAGAGAATGGAGTTGAACTTCACTAAGCCGATAGATGTTTCACAGGTGAAAAATGTGTGGATAGATGGTAGGAAATGTAAAGTGAAATAAATAGAGCCGGGGTATTACAACAGAGACATTCTCTGGGGTAATACCCCGGCTTTAATATTCTGCGATATCTTATGAGTCCTTGATCCTGAATTTGCCATTGCTCTTCACGCCGGACGATGATATGTCTGTATCGGAGTGGTGTTCAGTGTGCTCGACATGCACAGGCTTGATAGGCACCTGCATATCCTTCTCCTTAGGAAGAGAGAAGATAAATTCGCTTCCCTCGCCCTCCTCGGATGTGAGGGTGATCTGCTCGCCGTGAGCCTTGATGATCTCTTTGGTTATGGCCAGTCCCAGTCCGGTTCCGGTCTTGTCCTTGCCACGGCTCGGATCCGTCTTGTAGAATCTCTCAAATACCTTCTTCTGGGCATCCTTTGGAATTCCCACGCCTTCATCCTTGACGCTTGTATATATCTTGTTGTCCTTCTCAGTCACCTGAACCCTGATCTGGCGTCCCTCAGGTGTGAACTTTATGGCGTTGTCAACCAGATTGTATATAACCTGCTGTATCTTGGTTCTGTCGGCGTATACCACTGTGTTGTCGGTGAGGAATACGCTGTCCAGGAAAATTCCCCTGTCCTTGCACCTTTTCTCAAATGTGTTGATGGTCGGTGTGATGATATCCCTGATATCGAAGTTGGACTTGTCAAGCTGCAGGTCAAATGAGTCAAAGTTGTTCAGCTCCAGAAGTCCCTGTGTCAGCTTGGTCAGTCTCTGTGCCTCATTTAACACTATGCCGAGGTACTTCTCATGCTTTTCCAGTGGAATAGTGCCGTCCAGCATGGCCTCTATGTAACCCTTGATGGATGTGAGTGGCGATCTGAAGTCATGGGATATATTTGATATAAATGACTTCCTGTACTCATTTGAACGGCTCAGCTCATCTGCCATCTCCTCCATGTATCTCGCAAGTTCGCCGAATTCGTTCTTCGCGGTCACATTTACCCTGGCATTGAAGTTACCCTGGGCGTATGACTTGGACGTCTTGATGATCTCACGTATAGGCTTGAGCAGGCTGTTTGACATGAGCATAAGCGCGATCATGGCGATCAGCATGAGGATCAGGAATGGCACAAATGTCGTTGAAAGCATCCTGCTCTTTATATCCTGCTTGAATGTCATAGGTGATGTCAGGATGATAGTTCCCATGTAATTGTTCCACGAGTAGAGAGGCTGGCCAATCACCAGAGTGTCCTCCGAGAAATAGCCGCCAAATGTATTCTCGAAGCAGAATGATGCAAACAATTCATCCGGTTCCACATAATTCTTGAGGTTGTCATTTGTGCTGCTGTGTGAATCTGAATCCTTGGAAGATCCACCGGATTCACTGCTTCCTGAAGAGCTTCCCGACCTGAAAATAATGTTGCTGCGTTCATCGGTGAGCCAGATTCCCATGTCCAGGGTATCCGCCGCATGTTGAAGCTCCTTGTATAATTCCTTGCTGTCAATGGTTCCGTTGCTGTAATCAGTCATGGCGCCGTCGGCAAGCATTGTGATCTCGTTTTTCATGGTGGATTTGCGCTCTGAGAGAACAGAATTCTGTGCTGTTGATATACTGTACACCATGAGCAGTGCAAATATGATCACAACCAGCACTACGAATCCGACCACGATCTTGTCAAATGCTGTTTTCTTCATTATGATCTCCATTCAAACTTGTAGCCTATGCCCCATACAGTGGCAATGCTCCAGTTATGATTGTTGTTCAGCTTCTCACGAAGTCTCTTGATATGTACATCCACGGTCCTCGTGTCGCCCACATACTCGTATCCCCACAGCTTGTCCAGAAGCTGCTCCCTGGTAAATACCTGATTTGGTCTGCTGGCGAGGAAGTAGAGGATCTCCAGCTCCTTGGGCGGCATCTCAAGATTGTGTCCCTCAAAGGTTACAGTGTAGTTGGAGATATTTACGACCAGCCCGTCATACTCCACAAATGTACCTACATGGTCCGCACTTGTGACATCGTAAGCTGCGCTCTGTGGCTGCTTCTGTGCACTCTCAGTCATGGCTGACCTCCTGAGAAGGGCGCCGACCCTTGCCACAAGCTCATTTGAGTCAAATGGCTTGACGATATAATCATCTGCACCGATCTTAAGCCCCAGCACCTTGTCAAATACCTCACCCTTGGCAGAGAGCATGATGATAGGCGTGTTCGATGTCTTTCTTATCTCTGTACACACCTGGTAGCCGTCCATTCCCGGAAGCATGACATCCAGGAGAACCAGATCAGGTGAATATTCCTCAAATAACTGTAGAGCTTCCGTTCCGCTTGCGGCTATCTCGGTCTCATAACACTCTTTGTTGAGGTAGAGTGATATAAGCTCTGCGATGTTCTCGTCGTCGTCAACGATGAGAATATTATTTTTGCTCATATATATAAACCTCCCAGTAAATTTATAATAATATAGTTTGTAAAAAATCCGAAGGCGTACACCGATTTCATTGTTGAAGCATTATTTTAAAGTTCCACTATGGTGACTCCCGCATCACCCTCTCCGAATTCTCCGAGACGGAAGGACTTGACATGTGGCTGTGATTTCAGGAACTGATGTATTCCCTTTCGAAGAGCACCGGTGCCTTTTCCGTGGATGATGGTGACTCTGTGCAGATGTGCCATAAGGGCATCATCAAGGAATCTATCCACAAGTGATGTGGCTTCGTCGACCGTCATACCGAGTACATTTATCTCAGGCTTGATATTCATCATCCTGTTCATGCTCTTGCCACCTGTGACTGTGGCCTTCTGCGGCTTCTTCTTCTCGTGCTCAACCAACAGGAGATCTGTAGGTGGAAGAGATGCGCTTATTATGCCCATCTGGACCTTGAGCTTGCCCTTGGAGTCAGCCAGTGCGGTGATGGTTCCCTCAGAATCCATGCTGATGACATGTACTGTATCGCCAACCTTGAAGTCAGATGCCTTGTGGTCTGACTTCACTGTCTTGCGCTTCTCCTCGTTCATCTTGCCGAGGTCGTTGATCTTCGCGCGGAGCTTCTGTCTCTCGGCCTCCATCGCTTTTGCATCGGCCTTTGCCGGGTTAGTGGTCCATTTGTTGTATTTCCTGATGGCGGCATCGGCCTCAGCCTTCGCCTCCTCTATGATCTCGGATGCCTCCTGACGTGCCTTTGCCAGAATCTCGGCTTTCTTGTCGGAGAGCTCAGAGTCTTTCATCTGTGCACGCTCCTGAAGCTGCTTTGCATCCTCCTTGAGTCTTGCAATGTCGGCTTTGTCCTGTTCAATCTCCCTCTTGCTTCTCTCAAGATCCGCAATCAGGGTTTCAAAGTCAACTGTATCGCTGTCGATATTGGCCTTGGCGCTCTCGATGATGCTATCGTCGATTCCAAGCTTCTTCGCTATGGCGAAAGCATTTGACTTTCCAGGAATACCGATCATCAGTTTATATGTCGGCTGGAGTGTTGCCACGTCAAATTCGCAGCTTGCATTCTCGACACCCGGTGTGCTCATGGCAAATGTCTTGAGCTCACTGTAGTGTGTGGTCGCCATACATCTGACACCCATGTTGTTCAGATGTGACAGGATGGCGATGGCAAGTGCTGCACCCTCTATAGGGTCCGTACCGCCGCCCAGCTCGTCGAAGAGGACCAGACTGCCTGGAGTTACGTGATCCAGTATGTACACGATGTTGCTCATGTGGGATGAGAAGGTGGACAGATTCTGTTCTATACTCTGCTCATCTCCGATATCGGCAAATACGTCGTCAAATACATTCAGTCTTGAACCGTCAAGTGCCGGAATATGAAGTCCGGACTGTCCCATGAGTGAGAAGAGTCCCAGAGTCTTAAGTGATACCGTCTTACCACCGGTGTTAGGACCGGTCACGATGAGGAGGTTGTAGTCCTCACCCAGTTTGATGTCCACAGGTACGACGGTGTGCTTCTCCAGCAGCGGATGTCTTCCCTGCTTTATATCGACAATCCCATCGGTGTTGAATATCGGTTCGGTTCCCTTGTAGCTTCTTGCAAATGATGCCCTTGCGAATATAAAGTCCAGTTCTGCCAGAGTGTCGAAGTCGTATTTGATATATTCTATCTCAGCCGCTGTCTGGGCGGAGAGTGATTCAAGTATCTTCTCGATCTCGGCAAGCTCCTGATTGTCCAGCTCCTTCAGCTCGTTGTTCAGGTTCACGATGGCCATAGGTTCGATGAACACTGTGGCACCGGTTGACGACTGGTCGTGTATCATACCGGGAAAATGGTTCTTGTACTCGGCTTTGACCGGTATACAGTATCTGCCATTTCTCATGGTTACCAGGTTATCCTGGAACATGGTCTGCTTGCTGGTATCGCTGACAAGCTTTGCAAGCTGGTTGTGCAGCTTTTCATTTGTCAGGCGCTTGTTCCTTCTCACTGCCTTGAGACCTGATGAAGCGTCATCGGCGAATTCGTTTTCAGAAATTATGCATCTGTGAATCTCCCTGGAGAGATGCTCCAGTGGCATGAGCTCCAGAAATCTCGTGCGCAGGCTGTCCGGGCATGTGGTGCCATCCGGGTTCATGCTTAGCCCGAGCATCTTGTTGGAAGCTTTCTCTTCCTCAATCTGCTCCTGACTGCGCCTTCTCGTATCGGTCATGCTTGTGCCTTCGTTCTCACCATATCTTTTGGCGGTGAGTGCGAGGTCCAGCATGCTTGCCACATCAAGCAGTTCTGCGGTGGTGAGGATTCCCTCAACCTCAAGTCTCTTTAGAGATGCCCCGATATCTTTAAGTCCTGCAAATGACAGATTGCCCTGGGTGTTCAGACGACGAAGAGCATCCCTTGTCTCCTGCTGGAGCGTCTCGATCATGGCGAGATCCTTGCGGGGCTTTATGCGCTGACACTTCCTCTTCGCCATGGGTGATGAGGCAAATGTTGTCAGCATCTCAACTATTTTGTTGTATTCTATAACTCTTAATGTTCTTAGATTCATTTTCTGTGTTCCTTATTTGTTTTTAATGTCGTGTTCTATATTTTATGTATATAATATGTAGATTTTGAATCGGATAGGTACTAAACATGATAAGTGCATGAAAAGCATAATTAAATATACATAAAGTCTCTAATTCTACACATACATAATTGATTATACCCCTTATAATTATAGAGCGTCAACATATTGCAGGTGTAGAAATAGGCACATTTTCCCTGATTAATTCAGCGGCTGTGGTTGCGGGAGAAACACAAAGCTGATATTATAAAATACAGTTTGATCTGGGGGAAAAATAAAGCGATATATGACTTAAGACAAAGAGAGTTACGTATTACAAAAAGAAGAGGAGAAGACAGGTTATGAAAGAGTTATTGCAGTTTTTATTGGGAATCGTATTGATGATAGCAGGCGGTGTGATGTTTCTTAAGAATGTCGTCGTGTCCGACTGGGGACTTTTAAGTTCACTGTTTCGTATAGGTGGTGGTGTGAATATTGGAGGAATCTTTATTGTACTGTTGGTCATCGCATTTATCGCACTTCTGGTTAAGCCGAACATGGGAACAGGACTTGTGTTCACAGGACTTTGTATAGCATTCTTTGTATGCATCATAATCTCACTGAATGTTTCACTGAGATATATGTCAGGACTTGAGCTTACACTTATTCTTGGAACACTGTGCGTTGGAATCGCATTTGTCATCAAGGGGCTGTTTGGAGTGAGAAAGCTTGACAGGGAAGAATCACGGAAGAATGGGAAGGCTGCTTCAGATAAGCTTCATGAGTATGATAAGATGTGATGTGGGGGAATATAGTAATATAGGCGGTTGTGGAAATGTTCAGTAAATACTGGATTTTCACAACCGCCTATTGTATTCTTATATATGATTAAAATTAAAGCATACAATAATAATTAAGCATAGAAAGAGGAAAGAAAAATGGTATTTATAACAGATTTCAATGAAGGCGACATGATATCAAATGTCTATCTCTGCAAGAACAAGCAGACAGGAACTACAAAATCCGGAAAGACATACTACAACCTGGAACTTGTGGATAAGACAGGAAGTATAGCCGGAAAGGTCTGGGAGCTGAGCAATGCGATAGGACACTTTGAGTCAAAGAACTTTATCAAGGTGGATGGTCAGGTCACATCATTTAACAATGAGCTTCAGCTCAATATCAAGAAGATTCGTATTGCAGATGAGGGAGAATACTCAGAGGCTGATTATATGCCGTGTACCAAGAAAGATATAGAGCAGATGTACAAGGATCTTATGGCTCTCGTGGAATCACTCGACAAGGATTATTACAAGGTGCTTCTGAAGAAATTCTTCGCCGAGGATCCTGCATTTGTCAAGGAATTCAAGAATCATTCAGCGGCAAAATCTATACACCATGGATACATAGGAGGCCTCTTGGAGCACTCACTGGCAGTTGCCAAGATGTGTGACTACTACACCACATATTATCCGGTGCTCAACAGGGATCTGCTGATCACAGCGGCACTTCTCCACGACATTGGCAAGGTCTACGAGATCTCCAAGTTCCCTGAGAACGACTACACAGACGCAGGTCAGCTTCTGGGACACATAGTCATGGGAACGATGATGATACGCGATAAGATCAATACCATAGACAATTTCCCTGCAAAGGCGGCAAATGAGCTGGAGCACTGCATACTGGCTCACCACGGGGAGCTTGAGTACGGCTCACCAAAGAAGCCGGCACTCATCGAGGCTCTGGCACTGTCCATGGCGGACAACACAGACGCCAAGATCCAGACATTTATCCAGGAGCTGGATGCGGCAAAGGACAACAATGGCTGGCTGGGCTTCAACAGAGCATTGCAGTCTAATATAAGGAAGACGTCGGATAATTAATAACGGCAATAGGAAGAGAGATAGTATATGTCAGATATTAGGAACAATAGGAGACCTAAGAACAATAGACGAGTAAATGGTATGCAGAGAAAAAATACCATGGAGGCAGTGAATAATGCCAGTTCAGTTGTTAGAACATCCGGAACGGATGCGGCAAATACTGGTGAAGTCACGCTCGTCAAGAATGAGGATTACCAGGTGCTCATCGAGGACATGGGCAATGACGGAGAGGGCATTGGACACGTTCAGGGCATGACTGTATTTGTCAAGGATGCCGTGGTGGGCGATCTGGCGGAGGTAAAGATCGTCAAGGTGAAGAAGAACATAGCCTACGGAAGATTGATGAAGCTCATCACACCATCGCCATACCGCGTGGAGCCGGTGTGCGACAAGGCGAAACGATGCGGCGGATGCACCATGCAGCAGGTTTCCTATGAGCAGCAGCTCGAATACAAGTGGAACAAGGTGAAGAACTGTCTGCAGAGGATCGGCAAGATGGAGAACGTGGAGGCCATTATGGAAAAGCCAGCCTACGGCATGAACAATCCATTCCACTACAGGAATAAGGCCCAATTCCCTGTCGGCAGAGACAAGAATGGCAATGTTGTCATCGGATTCTACGCTGGAAGAAGCCACGACATCATAGACACAGAGAGCTGTGCCATCGGTGCGCCAGTGAATGACAAAATAGTTGCTATTGTCAGAAGCTTCATTGAGGACAATCACATATCGACCTACGACGAGGAGACTGGAAGAGGTCTGGTCAGACATATCCTTATCAGAGTTGGATTTACCACCAAGGAGATCATGGTGTGTCTGGTGACAAATGGCAACAAGCTTCCGCACAGTGAGATTTTGATAGATGAACTGGTTAAGATAGACGGCATGACGTCCATCTGCCTGAACGTCAACATGGAGAATACGAACCGTATACTCGGCGATAAGTGCATAACCCTCTGGGGGCAGCCGTATATCACAGACTATATCGGTGACATCAAATACCAGATATCACCATTGTCCTTCTATCAGGTAAATCCTGTCCAGACAAATGTCCTGTACAACAAGGCTTTGGAGTATGCGGACCTGTCAGGCGACGAGACTGTGTGGGATATGTACTGCGGAATAGGAACCATATCATTGTTCCTCGCACAGAAGGCTAAGAAAGTATACGGAGTGGAGATTGTTCCCCAGGCTATAGATGACGCAAGACACAATGCCGAGATCAACGGGATCACAAATGCCGAGTTCTTTGTCGGCAAGGCCGAGGAAGTCGTTCCCGACATATACAAAAAAGGCGGCGACGGTTCCCATGCAGACATTGTTGTCGTGGATCCACCGCGAAAGGGCTGCGATCAGGTACTTCTGGACACTCTGGTCCACATGGCACCGGAGCGTATCGTCTACGTGAGCTGCGATCCGGCAACCCTGGCTAGGGATGTGAAAATACTTCAGGAGAAGGGGTATGAGGCGAAAAAGGTGGCGGTTGTTGATCAGTTTTGTCACAGCGGGCATGTAGAGACGGTTGTACTGCTTTCCCACAAAAAGCCAGACGGACATATCAACGTAAAAGTTGAGTTTGGCGAAGGTGAGGGAAAAGTTCCGCTTGATAATATCGCTAAAAGAGCCGAAGAGTACAAGCCCAAGGAACGAGTGACCTACAAAATGATAAAGGAGTACATAGAAGCTAAATACGGCTTCAAAGTACATACCGCATATATCGCAGAGGTAAAGAGAGATTTAGGATTGCCGATGTATGATGCTCCTAATGCGGTAGAAGAATTGAAACAGCCGAGGAAGCATCCGACAGCGGAGAAAGTGGAAGCGATAAAGGATGCGTTGAAGCATTTTGAAGTGATTTAATGAGGATAGGCGTATCATTAGAAATAGTGGTACGCTTATTTTTGTACCTTTTTGCAGATTTGTCCTTTCCCCTGCTTTCCAATATAATGAAGCTAAAGAAGTGGAGGTGTGCTTATGAGAGAGAAATTTAATCATCTGTATTTGGATAGCCACGAAAGAAAACTTTTGATACATAGCCTTGTAGAGTTAAAAAATCAACTTATTCAGCAAGGCAGATATACGGATTGTATTGACGAGCTTATTTTTAAGGTCATAAATGCACCGACCAAGAGAATGAAAATTGAATATGTCTAAGGCAGATTACAAAGCCGCTTATTCTTATTGATTTTAAGAGTAGGCGGCTTTTTTGCGTTCTCTGGTACTGTTTACATAGCCACCTTGACAAAGTGGCTAAATCTATGTGAAAGGAGGACGCATCTATGTCAAATTGCAAAGTAATTGCTCTGACTAACCAGAAAGGTGGTGTCGGAAAAACAACCACAGCGGTCAATCTGGGTGTAAGTCTGGTGCAGCAGGGTAAAAAAGTCCTGCTGATTGATGCCGATGCACAGGCAAATCTCACGATGGCTCTGGGTTATAAGAGACCAGACGATATTCCCATAACGCTCTCTACTGTGATGCAGAACATCATAGACGATAAAACGCTTGATGCTTCGCAGGGGATTATCCGCCACGGCGAGGGCGTTGACCTGCTTCCGTCAAATATTGAATTATCTGGCTTTGAAGTAAGGCTAATCAATGCCATGAGCCGTGAGCGTGTTCTGAAAACCTATGTGAATGAGGTTAAGAAGAATTACGATTATGTGGTAATCGACTGTATGCCGAGCTTGGGAATGATAACCATTAACGCTCTGGCGGCGGCTGACAGCGTGGTTATCCCGACACAGCCCCACTATCTTTCTGCTAAAGGCTTAGAGCTGTTGCTTCGCTCTGTATCAATGGTCAAACGGCAAATCAACCCCAAACTTAGGATTGACGGTATCTTGATGACTATGGTAATGCCCCGTACCAACATTTCCAAAGAAATCACGGCAACGGTCAAAAGTGCTTACGGTCAGAAAATCAAGGTGTTTGATACTGAGATACCTCATTCCATTCGTGCGGTAGAAGCTACCGCAGAGGGCAAGAGCATTTTTGCCTATGACAAAAGCGGTAAGGTTGCCGCAGCGTATGAGCAGTTTTCAAAGGAGGTGGCAGAGCTTGGCGAGAAACAGAGAAACCAAAATCGAGCTGACCGCTTACGATGACCTGTTCCAGACGGACGAAAGCCGTGAAGAAGCAAAACTCTCCAAGATACGGGACATTCCCATATCGGAGATTGACGAGTTTCCAGACCACCCGTTTAAGGTTTTAATGGACGGGGATATGGAACAGCTTGTCGAAAGCATTAAGAGAAACGGTGTAATGACACCTGCGACAGTTCGCTTAAAAGAGGACGGACGGTATGAGCTTATCAGCGGTCATAGAAGAAAAAAGGCTTGTGAGCTTGCAGGACTTGAAACACTCAAATGCGAGGTCAAAGACCTTACCCGTGATGAAGCCATTATCGTTATGGTGGAAAGCGTGCGCCCGTAAGGCGCTTGGGGTGGACACCCAAGCGGCGTGGGTCATTATGATTTTGCTCTGAGAAAGCAATAAGAAAAATTATCAAGTGTGAAAAACACAATCTTATCGCCAACAACTAACCTCGAGTGGAAACATAAAGGGGACAACAGCACGTTTGTAAAGGCACAAGTCAGCGAAGCTTCCAAGCTGCGACTGAGTGTCGAGGCGAAAGGTACTATATGAGGATGAAGGCTACATTGCTTGAAGGAAAGTCAGAGGCTGGAGCTAACCATCTCCACACCGAAGGGAAGATGTTACGGTGGTGCATTGGCGGATTAGTATTTTGCTGTCTGCAATCCGTGGGATAATCGATGCAAGCTAGCCATAAGTAATGGAAAATGACGAAAACTCCCATACCGACAATAGTACAACTTATCATAATGATGCTAAACGGGGATTACCTAAACTGAAATGCCCATGGGCTATGAGTAATGCCGAAAGGTGATAAATCTCAAGTGTAAAAAGCAAGAGAGATGACTCTGAATATTCAGCATGGTAACGGAGCCGTCGTAGTAGTCCGCGGACCTTGGAGTGACAAGGATAGCCGTAAAAACGGAAGCGAATAATAACGCCTACATGGCGAAGGACGGCAGTTTATCGTTCAATACTAAAACGAGGAAGGATGTGTGAGACATTGAGAGAACCAGTAAAGGTATTGAAAAGTCTTTCAGAAAAAACAACAAACAAAGAGTATAAATTCAAGAGATTATATCGGAATTTATACAACCCAGAGTTTTACTTCTTAGCTTATAAAAACATAAGCCAATCGCAAGGAAGTATAACACCTGGTGTAGATGGCAAAAGCTTAGACGGAATGAGTGAAAAACGTATCAATGCGTTTATAGAAAGTCTCAAAGACTTCAGCTATCAGCCAAACCCTGCAAGGCGTGTGTACATTGAAAAGAAAAATAGCACAAAGAAACGCCCGCTAGGAATACCATCAACAGAAGACAAATTGGTACAAGAAGTGGTCAAAATGATTCTTGAGAGCATATATGAGCCTAACTTTTCAGATTATTCTCATGGATTCAGACCTAACAGAAGCTGTCACTCTGCTTTACAGCAGATACAAAATCAGTTCACCGGAATCACTTGGTTCGTAGAAGGTGATATACATGCATGCTTCGACAGCTTCGACCATCATGTGCTAGTAAACATTCTGAGGGAGAGAATAGAGGATGAAAACTTCTTGGCTCTCATATGGAAAATGCTGAAAGCTGGATATATGGAGCAATGGGTGTACAATTGTACATTTTCAGGAACACCCCAAGGTTCAGGCGTGAGCCCTATGTTAGCAAATATCTATCTGTCAAAATTGGATGAGTTTGCAGAACGTCTAAAGAAAGAATTTAGCAAGGGCAAATCAAAGGATAACCTTGAATACTCACGAGCCGCAAGCAAGCTGTACTACATCAGAAGAAGAAACCGAGCAAACTGGGACAGTTGGAATGAGCAACAAAGAAAAGAAGCTCTGCGTCTGCAAAAAGATGCCATTAGCTATAAGCACAGCTTACCAAGTAAGCGAGTAAATAATGAAGACTACAAAAGTTTGGTCTACTGTAGATATGCGGATGATTTCTTAATAGGAGTCATTGGTTCATTCGAGGATGCCTCTGAAATAAAAGATAAATTCAGAGTATTTCTCGAGGATACTCTGCATCTTGAGATGTCCGAAGAAAAGACCAAAATCACGCATAGTCAAGATAAAGCCAGATTCCTAGGCTACGACATTACTACAGCCAAGAATTCAGCACTAATGTATGATTCAAAGCATCAGCTAAGGAAAACTCATACGGGCAGAATCAAATTATACGCTCCAAGGGATAAGTGGCAAGCTAAGCTAATAGAGTATGGTGCACTTAGGATTAGATATGATGAAAATGGCAAAGAAATATGGGATTCTCACCACAGAGGCAATATGGTTCACATGACCGATGTGGAAATAGTATCACAGGTGAATGCTGAGATTAGAGGTATGTATAATTACTATTCGATAGCGGAAAATGCAACAGTCATCAAAAACTTTGCATTCATCTTGGAATATAGCATGTATAAGACCTTTGGACTTAAATATCAAAAGAGCGTTTACAAGATACAGAGAAAATACCGTAGGAATGGAATTTTTATGGTTCCTTATAATACAAAGAAAGGGTTAAAATACTGTGAGTTCTATCATGATGGATTCAAGAAGAAACGCTACGCCTGTAGCTTCGAACCCGACCTCTTACCACAATACGTCAAGTATGATAATCCAAATTATTTGAGGACAAGGATTAAGCTGGGTGTATGTGAACTATGTGGAGAAAACACAGGAGATATATGCATGCATCATGTGAAGTCTTTGAAATCAATCAAAGCGGACAATGAATGGAACACTATTATGTTGGCTAAGCGTCGCAAGACACTTGCAGTTTGTCCAAACTGTTATGCCATGATTACGAAATAACTGAAAGACTATGATAAATGGGAAGCCGTATACATCGAGAGGTGTACGTACGGTTTCGGGGCGAGGCTATGGAAACCTACCTTGGTAACAAGGCAAGGCGCTGTGGTCTTAGCCTACAACCTGCAAAGAGAACATTTGAAACCAAGTGAAAAGGCATTTGCTTATAAGATGAAGCTTGATGCGATGAAGAGGCAGGGGGCGAGGACTGATTTAACTTTTTGCCAAGTTGGCGAAAAGTTAGAAAATCCTACATTACAAACGCATTCATTGGCTGGTGGATATGATGCTGATGGAAAATGGATGTTGTTGCAAGATAAAAGCGTCGAAGATGCAATTATAAGAAGTAATCAATCATTGGCAATGCAGACAGGAGAAAGTCAAAGGCAAATATCACGTTATATTCGTCTTACCAATCTCATCCCTAAGCTTCTTGATATGGTAGATGATGGAAAGATTGCTTTTACCATTGCGGTGGAACTTTCCTATCTGACAGAGGAACAGCAGTATGAACTTTATGAAGTTATGGATATGGAGCAATGCACACCGTCATTATCTCAGGCTAATCGTATAAAGCGAATGAGTCAGTATGGAGAGCTGGATATGGATGTAATGTTTCTCATATTAGAGCAGGAAAAGCCAAACCAGAGAGAACAGATTAAATTGCGTGCAGATGCTGTGGAGAAGTATTTTCCGGAAGGATATACACATAAGCAGAAAACAGCGTTGATTGAACAGCTTTTAAAGGAATGGCATGAAAAACAGCAACTTGATAAAACAAAGGGTATTGGTACCAGCCGGGGTAAAGTAAGATAGGAGGTCGTTAAGATGAGCAATGAATTATCTATATTTGAAGCTATGGGCGGAACATACAGAACGGTGGATGGCATTTTGTATCCCAATATTAGTGAGTGTTCGGATAATACTTTATCCGTCACAATCACTGATGTGGGAAAATATGGTCTGATTTGGATTTCTTATATGAAAGAAAATCATATAGACCGATACCGCCACCATATCCGTATGGGGCAGCTTCATCGTAAGGCACAGGAAGTAAATGAGCAGGTTTATGAGATGTTGGATTCAATTATGAATAGGTATTTGGCATCACATAAACCGAAAGACACTAACTCCACAATGGAAATGTGGAAATTAAGAGAGCAGGCTAAACAGCTTGCGGAGGAGGTTATTTATGGAGAGATTGTATACCAGTATCACTAACAAGGAACAGAACAACAATTATTTGCAGACCGGAAGAACGGGAGAAAGAGAGGATTTTATGAGAGAGAATTTATTTATGACTGAAACATTTGAGGCACCTGTTAGGATTGCACTGGATCACGGCTGGAGTTCCATTAAGGGCGAGCATACTTTTATGGAAACTTCGGTGGTGCCTGTAGAATATACGCCACTGACCAATCACGGACTTTTGGAATATAAGGGTAAGAAGTATATTGTGGGTCAGGGCAGACTTGGAAAGCAGGCAACTAAGACCGAGAATGAGAATTACTTTTTGCTGACCTTGGCAGGGATTGCCAAGGAGCTTAAGTATCAGGGTAAGGCACAGGCAGAGCATGTGGAACTGTATGCAGGTGTGCCACTTACCCTGTTTGGTGCGGAGCGTAAGGAGTTTCGTGATTATCTATGGCATAAGGAACGCATTTCTTTTAACTTTGAGGGAGTGCATTATTCTTTTTATATGGATAAGGTTAAGATTTATGCCCAGTGTTATGCGGCTATTGCAAACCGTATGGGAGATATGGACAGACTCAGATGTGTGGATTTGGGTTCTTGGACACTGGATGTGCTTAGTGTCAGAGATAAAATTCCTATGGATAAGGACGCTTACACCTATGAGCTGGGACTGATTACCACCATTGAGCGTATTAAAAAGGATGCCTTACCTACACTTCGCTGTGAAATTCCGGAGGATGATATTATTGATGTTATCCGTGGAAAACAGTCCAATGTAAATGCTGATTTTATTCCATTTATTGAAAAGGGATTGCAGCAGTATGCTGACGATGTGGAAGCAAAGCTTCGTGAGATTAAGGTAGACCTTGCCCATGAGAATATTGTGTATGTGGGCGGTGGTGCATGTGTGATGAAGCGTTTTGGTAGAACAAAGGGTAGAAATATCCAGTATGTAACGGATGTGAAGGCAAATGCAATTGGTTATCGTTATCTTGCTGATAATCTGGGATAGGAGGTACCTATGGGAAATTCAATATCCTTTCGGCTAAATCCGAAATGTGCAAGTGACAGAAAAATCCTTGCATGGCTGGAAGAAAAATCCAGCCAGCCGGGATATATGAATCAGACAGAGCTCATCAAGCAGGCATTAATTACTGCTATGGTGCAGGAGGAAAAAGGTGTCAAAGAAAAGGAAGCTACCCAGTGGATGGACGAAGCAATTCATAAAGCAGCGGAGGAATTTGCAAAGGTTGTGCAGGAAACATCACAGAATGTGGCAAATAATACCTTTGCAGGAGTGATGGGAGCCATGATGCAACAGATGAATATGGGTACCATGAATTTGATGCAGGGGACACAGCCTTTAACCGGAGGATATATGAATTCTACTGTTATCGGTATGAAAGTACCAGTGAATGGTATGTCAACTAATGTTCCCAACATGGTGTCATCTACGACTGAGACACAGGTGCCTGATGATGAGTTGAAAACAGATGATTTCAATGGTATGGATAATGACACGAAGAGTAAGCTGGGTAATCTGTTTGATATGGATGATGATTAAGACGGACAGCGTAAGAAAAGAGCGTATGACGGACTGTCTTACAAAAAGGTGCGATGTAATACACATTTGCCTTATTTGTAGAACAGACCTTTTTCTATGGGAAAAAGTGTCATATGAGTTTCTTACGGAGCCGGCTAAGCCTTCGGCATAAAATAAAGTCTGCTTGCAGGCTTTATTTTTTTGACCGCAAGGCGAAAGAAGCTGGGGCTTGGGGATGCCAAATCCCCAACAAGTTCCTGCCCGTGTATATACAGGGCGGAACTTGCTCTACCTTATGCGACGTATCCGGAGCTTGTGCCGACTTAGGTCGGCACGCATCAGTGGAAATAGGATTTCTTTTAGAAATGATGCGCAGAGCTGTAGCAGGATTTCATATGGAAAGCGTGTTTGGTGGATTTTCTGTAAGACGGGTGTATGACAGATTTCTATATAACCGGCGAGCAGATATATGCGCGGGCAACGAGCCAAGCGAGAATGCTTGCATTCTCATTTGGCGACTGCCGCGACAGCGAACAGTTTACTGTGAGCTTGCGAGCCGCTAGAAATTTCAGTAGGAGATATTCACGAGCCGTGCGAGTGTATCCGTGAGCGACCATAGGGGAGTGAGCGTAGACCAGAGGGAGGAGCGAAAGCGACGGCGAAAAGCATCTGCCGTATACGGCAGCATTATTATTTCTACAGGAGTAGCAATTAACAATATAACAGTTTTAGGACATGAGAAGCAGGTGAGAAATTGCCTGCTTTTTGTTTTGTCAGATTGGAGGTTTTGTATGGGAAAGACAGATAAAAAGAAAGAGAATATGGCTTTAATGTCTATGCGTATTTCCGCAGAGGATAAGGAACTGATTGAGGAAAAAGCGAGAAAAACCGGGCTTACCACTTCAGAATATATGAGACGATGTGCTTTGGGCAGGAAACTGCCTTGCTATGGAGATACCGGTCTTTTAAGGGAGTATTCCATGCAGCTTGGAAAGATTGGCTCGAATCTGAATCAGATAGCAAAGCATTTGAATGGTGGTGGCGATTTTTGCAGCGTTTATTATGAAGTAAAGGAAGCCGTAAGGGAGCTGCTTGATTTGAAGTTTAAGATTCTGCCGGCATTGGAAGATGTGGCTTGTGGTAAAAAACGCAGGCGTAAAAGCGGAAAGGATGGTGAGAGCTAATGGCGATATTGAAGCATATTTCAGTAAAGAACAGATTTTATTCTGATGCAGTGGAGTATCTGACCTGTCAGTTTGATGAATATACTAATAAGCCCATTCTGGATGGAAAGGGCAGGATTATGGAGCGTGAAAACTATCTGATTGATGGCGTGAATTGTGATGTGGACAGTTTTGGTGCAGAGTGTATTGAAACCAACAGATTTTATGGAAAGAACAATTCTGTGAATGATGTAAAGGCACATCATTATATTATCAGCTTTGAACCGGAGGATGATATTACAATGGAACAGGCAATGGAGTTTGGAAAGAAGTGGCTTGCAGAGTTTGCTCCGGGGCATCAGGCAGTAGTTGCAGTGCATCCAGACGGTCATAATAACAGCCGGAATATGCACATTCACATGGTTATTAATTCCGTGCGGAAATTCCCCGGCAGGAAAAGCATATGGCACGATAAACCATGCGAGTGGAAGCAGTGCTGTAAGCATAAAAGCACTGGTAAGATGATGTATCATGCAAAAAAGTGGGTAATGGATAAGTGTATCCGTCTGGGATTGGGGCAGGCGGATTTACTTGCCAGAAAGCATAAGGATAATTACTGGGTGGAAAAACGCCTTATGGATAAGAATGCATCAGACGGTGTGGGAGTTACTTCCGACCGGGAACTTATAAGAAATACCATTGACAAGATTCTGCCGACGGTAAATTCATTTGAACAGCTGATAGAGTATCTGCGTGCAATTTACCACTGGACGATTAGAGTTACGAATAAAACTGTGACTTTTGCCATGCCGGATATGAAGAAAGGAATCCGAGGTAATAAGCTGGGAGAAGGGTACGGAAAGGCAGAGCTTGCGGACAGGATTAGAGGTTTTGTTGCAGAAAGGGAAGCAAAAGACCTTGCCATGAAGCAGATGGAAGCAGAGATTGAGGCATTGATTCAGTCAGAGCAGGAGAAGAAGCGAAAACAGGCAGAAGAACTGAAAAAGAGGGAAGGGATATCAGCCATAAGAAATCGTGTGGCTGAACGCAATAGCCGTAGATTCAATCTTTATCTGGATGAAATGGACAGAAAAGAGTGGAATAATGCTTATCTGGACTATCTGGAAGGTCAGGAAATAGTGGACTGGAAAACAGCTACAGCAGAAATGATTTCTACACCGATTATGACCAGAGTGGAATTTGAAGCAATGCAGGAAAAGCAGGCTAAGAGAGAAGAGGCTGTTTCATCATATACGGAGACTCCTGTTATTGATGAAGTGGTTGCGGGGAATGAAGAATCTGTGGTTGGGATAAATGATATAAGTGTAGAAGAATCCTTCCGGCACCTACGGATGATTTTGAAGCAGAGTTTAAAGCATTTAAAGAGCGTATGGGTTATGTGGGTGCTAAGCTTGCAAGTATTCAATACAAGATGGAAATTCATGATGAGTTTCGGGAAGAGTATGATTACCGCAAGCGTTATCATAAGGTTGAGGAAGTCAGAACTGTAGATAGAAGCAGGGGAGCGAGATAATCGCTCCTGAGCTTTATGGGGAAAGAATAAATGATAAGATTTCAGATTGTGAACAGAAGATGTTATGTTATAATAAGTGTGAATGTGTGAGAATTTATGCTTAACTTGAAGTTTCGTGATTGTATGGGAGAAAAAAGAAATGACTATAGAAGAATTCAGAGAGAAGGCTAAGGATGAAGAATATGCACCTGGATGGGATGCCATTGAGGAAGCATTTGCTAAATGTTATCCTGGTCAGGAGCCAAATCATTATGGCTCTAATTTTGAGGCAAGAGCAATGTTTGGCGGTTCGGAATATATTGATGGATATTCAATTTACAAGTCGCCACATGGACACCGGCATATTGTAACCTTTGGCATGACAGAGCTTTATGTTGATGAGGAAGCTTTTGGTGGAAAATATAGTCGCTGGGGGTACGAGATGACTTTTAAACTGAAAGCGGATAATGATGATGATTGTATGTGGGCGATAAATTTCCTTGGAAATCTTGGAAGATACACCTATACAAAGGAAAGCTGGTTTGAGCCCGGACATTTTATGTCAAATATGGGAACCCCTATAAAAGTAGGTGCAGACTCACTGATTACAGCCATCCTTGCAGTAGAGGATACAGAGGTGCCGGGAATTGATACAATATATGGTCGCGTTGATTTCCTACAATTCGTAGGTATAACCAGTGAAGAGTATGAAATGCTTAAGGCAGATCCGACTAAAGTTAAGCCGCTTGTTGATGCCATGAAAAAGGATAATCCTTACCTTGTGACAGATTTAGGAAGAAAGAAATCTTACCTGGTATAATTTTGTATATGATAGATCTGCTGTAAAAATGATGTGAACATTATGAAACGTGCAATAGCAGGTCATTTATGAAAAGTTATCGGTAAATGAAAGGGGTACATTATGTCTGCTGATTATGAAAGAAAACTACATAGAGCAGTTGCCCAATTTGTCAAAGAAGCAGATAAAAAATATCCCAACTGGAGCGAAAGAAATGATAACGGGGAATGGGGAATCGGATTAGATAAATTTGATGATATGTATAAGGTTATTCTCGAAATAATAGAATATACATCCTGCGATGAGGCTACGGAGCAAATGCTTGATGATATCTTGTTTGGAATTGCTAGAGATAATGAATGCAGTCGTATTATAGAGGTGTTATTAAAATATCCTGATTGGTATGCTTTACTGTGTGAAAAGGTGCTGTTTACTGAATATATAAATGCAAAGTGGCAGTTTGAAGAGAGTCTAAAGGATTATCATGGCAAGGATGAAATAAAAGCTTTAATCTTCGATTTCCTGCAGGTTGATGATGAGTATACACAGCGTATGGCACTAAAGTCATTAGCATATATCCATCCGGACAAAGCAGAAGAGCACGCAATAGAATTTTGATGGAGAGATAAATATAAGGATGATGCTTTTGGGCATGAGCATCAGAAAATAATGGTGCTTCATGTACTGCATATGATTCATTCAACCGAGCTGGAAAAGTACCTGGATTTGGCGGATGAAAGCGAATATTATTATTTGAAGGATAATGCAAGGGAAATACGCAAAAGGATGGAATAGGAGAAGCTATGGAGTTAGATAATAACGATGAGAAGTTGAATATTGAAAACACAGACACCATTGATGGCATGGCATATGAACAGGATACTTCCAGCTTGATACTTCTTCTTGCAGATGGAATGGACTGGTCAGATATAAATCGACATTTATTGTTATTGCAGGAGAAACTCAATACATATATTTGGTACATAGATTCAGGACAATATGAGGAAAAGTATCCAAATGTTAGAAGGATAGAATTGCGTGTAAGCTTTCTGTTTGAGGAACCGAAGCTGTGCCATAGGCTTTTAGAAAAAGCAAAGCATGTGTTTATGAACGTGTTTGAAAATGTGGAGATGATAGTAGAGAATGGAGAAATTAAAGAAGGCGAAATATATGGACAAGGATCCTTTTAAGGGAGTGTGTGTTTGCTAAGATGTGGGATGAGAATATAGTATATGGACCGTACGAAATATAATTATAGCTCAGAACTGGAGGTAGAACTGGTGAAAAAAACGCTGTGTTATGTATATTAGTATTATTTGTATTAACCGGATGTACGACAAGTGAAATTGAATATGAAACAAGTAGAGATGAAGTTATATATTCACCTAGTGGTAACTATTCTATAACTCTACGATATGACTATGTAAGTCGTCCATATATTTTTAAAGATGATACATTGGTTTTCGAAACAAATAAACCAGGATATAATGAAACAGTATACTTTAAGGTTGAATGGGAATCCGAAGATGAAATTTTTTTGTATATCGAATCGGATAACGACAAATATAGTAATGAAAAATATTTTATAAAAATTGATTAAAATAATATCTTAGTTAATGTATTAGTCGAACTTGAAAAAATACCTGGATCTGGCAGATAAAAGTGAATATTACTATTTGAAGGATAATGCAATCGTGACAAAGTTACCAGAGATAGGATATATGGAAGAGCTTCATGATGAAGATTGGTATGAAAAATCATATATATGGTTTTACGGAGAATGGTTAGGTTCAGAGGAGGCAAATGTGGAATCAAATCTAAAAACTATGGCAATGCGAATAAGAGATTTGTTAAAGGAGAGTAATCATGCTCAATGGAAGGAAGTAGATGATTTTCTGAAACAATATGAGCATATGCATGTGTGTGATGAGAAACTTATACGTAGAATGGTATGTAACTGTCATATTCGGGCATGGGGAGATTTACATATTGCCGGCATTGAATATGGCGACTGGATAAATCTATTAGAGGATTTTTCAGAAGCATTAAAAAAACATGTAGACGAAAATGTACTGTGACTAGATGGTTGAAATGAAAGAAAATGAATGCCGGATTATTAAGCTTGGCAGGGATGCGTTGTCTGAATTGATATACGAGTATTTTATAGATAGTTGTAATAGAACTGTCTTAATGTTGGTGTTAAAATACTAAGGAGAAGAAGATGGAAGATATGTTAAATGTTGCAGAAGCAAAAACAAGATTAATTCAGGAGCTGTCGGAGATAACTGGTTTCAAGTATCTTAAAAGTGGTGTGTTAAAGAAGACCGTGAAAGATATTGTGTTTGAAATTAATTTCTTTTCTTCAAAATGGAATGAATCCGGTCAAAGCATCGAGATAAATGCAGAGTTGAGACTTATCTATAAAACGTATGGAAAATTACCAGTCGATAATGTTGTGGCATCTATGAGTTACCAGCCAGAGAATGGATATTGGTATGATATATCAACGGAAAGCAGGTTGCTTGAAACAAGGAATATATTAGAAAAACGATTTCAAGAGACAGCAATGGACTTAGTACATAGATTTGAAAATAATTATCATTCGGCTGTACAATATCTCTTCTTTGAAGGGTTTGAAAAGTATGATGTACATCTTGATTTTATAGCAGAACATTTAGGACAGGAAGCAATTAAGGATAAAGCACATCAAATATATGTTGGACTGTCAGATGAGGTAAAAGAGCAGATTGTTCAATATCAAAATGGAGCAAGGAATAAGACGTGGATGCTAAATCGGTGTAATTTGAAGTATATTGTGGATAATGATATTTACCTTCAATGAATAGGTTGGCAATAAAAAAGTAGGTGGTGGTTGATAAAGATGTCTGTATTGGATAGAAATGTTGTAGATTTTGGTCATGAAGACGATGACAAAGTTACAGTATGCATTAGTGATCACATTCCATGGGATTCAGAGATATTAAAAGCGCACTTAGAGGTTCTTCAGGACAAAGTAAACGATTATTTAGACTATATTGCATCGGGGCAGATATACGAAGACTTCGGTGGAAGTGGCAAGACTCCAAATATAAAAGTTATTTTTTGTCACAAGCCTACTGAAGAGGTTGAGTTTATTCTCAACAAAATAAAAGAGACGATTATGCGAGGTATCCGGATTTCCAAGAGGCTGTCTATTCCCATGAAAAATGGCTTATATTAATTGGTTCAGGATATGGAAAATGCAAGGGAAATACGCAAAAGGATGGAATAGGAGAAAGCTTTGCGATTCAAAATATATAGCATCGGATTTGCTATAATTTAGATTGCGGATTCATTTTCTTTGTTTTTGGATATGTTGTACTCTGCTCATTTGAAGTCTAAAAAATAAGAAACTTTCGCATTTAAGCAGTAGATTTTGCAGCAGAAAAGGAGGATTGAAAAATGACACAGAAAGAAAAACTATTTTACTACTTGGACAGGATAAATAATAGCACCGAGCTTAAGGATGAAATATATTGGAAATGTGGATTGGAAATATGGAAACCTAACGAATTACAGGATGACTTGGAATCTCTAATGGAGGGTGGCTGTAAACAGAATTATGAACTTATTCCATTTGCCAGTGATGGTGATGGTGGAGTATGTGTATTGGTGGATAATCAATATGTTTCCATGATTGATTCGGAAGGTGGAGCCGGATATATCGCAGCTTCTGTAGATGATTTTATAAATATACTATTATGGTACAAATATATTCCAATTACGAAAAAAGTATTTGATGGTTTTGAGGAGTTTATAGAAGATTACCAGAGAGATGAATACGGTTCGAATACATCGGAGCTTATAAATGATTTTTTACAATCTGAACATCTTGATTTGGATAACAGAATGGTATATGAAAAATTCCTAAAAGGAGTCTCATTGACTCCTGCATTCATCATAGAACCGATGGATGAAGAATATGAGATTTCAGAGAATTTGTTCAGATTCGATGAAGCAGAATTTAATGAAAAGATAAGATGTACAGGCTTTGCGGCTAATGAAGGAGATGTTGATATGGTTTTTGAAGATGCGTTCACTGATTTACAGTCAGAATTTGTTTCTCTGTGTATGGAATATACGGGCGGATGCGTTGATAAAATATATATCTATATTTATCAGGATGCATCACAGAAAATGTTCAATGCTATTTTTGTCAAAGGAGATAGGGTCATACCTGCCGGTAATTTTGCTGATGATGAAGCCTCTGATGAATTTTTATCAATTGGAACAAAAGATATTAGTAAGCTAGTTGAGTTGTGTGATATGTACCAACAAAAATGTCCGAATGAATATAAGCTGGAGTTTGATGTTGCAACTCATAAATTTGATGCGTCCTATCGTTATGATGACTATACCAAAAGTGGAATATCCCCTGTGTCAGAATTGATGAGCTGGTATGGAGAAATTAAAGAAAGTATGTAGCACGTGACATTTTGAAGTTTATATATTGAGCCTGTGCCAAAGAAATGTGATAGGAGAAAGAAGAAATTGATTCAACATACATATGATGTGCAAACCTTTGATGATGGAAACAAAATAATTCGCCCTGCTCTTTCGAATGAGTATGAAGCACTGCTTGGCTGTCTTATTGATTTTCCGGATTTGATGGAAAGAAGTGTAGACATAGTGATTGACGGTGAAGCTGAAATATATAATACGGCTGGAAATGTTTTTTCTGCGGACATAGAAAAGGAAATTACCGTTATAACATGTTATTTGGTTGACGATTACGAGCCTCTTTGCGTAAGTACCGAAGATCTTAAGAAGCTTCTTTATGAATGGAATAATATCCGGAGATTTAAAAAATCTCATAGTAAACTATATGATATTTTGCTGGCAGAGCTTGAGGCTGGAAATACAATACGTGAAACCTATAGAGGTCGTTTCAGTGATAGTGATGAAACAACATTTATTTTTCTAAATAAGACACTAAAGACGAAGGTTAGGACGGATATCCCGGGTATAACTTATATGGAAGTAAATGACCCGCATTATTGGAATGCAGAATATGATGACAAAGAGAATAGACTTTGCCTTGCTTGGTAAGGGAATTAAGTAGGAGGAATGTGTATGGATATGAATGGAATCTATCAGAAAGATAATAAATTTGATGGCGAGGAGAGCTTGTATTATGTCCTTGCTGGAAACGGTGGTTCTTCACGTTTGAGCAAGAATGAAAAGTATCATATTATTACATGTTCTGCTGTTGCAATATATGATATAAATGCTGATTGTGTGGTAAAGAAGATAAAGATTATGACATGGCCTATATCAAATCAGGAGTATGAGGCACAGAATGAAAACAGCGAATATTTTAACAGATTTAAAGATGGTGTGATTTATAAGGTTTTGGGAAGATTACAGTATAGTACCTTTGGGGAACTTGCATTTTTGTATGTAAAAGAGGTATTAGAAGAAAATGTATCCGGAACAAAGCTTGATAAAAAGCAGGAAAAATATCTGGCACCGATTGTTTTAGAAGATGATGTTTTGGGGAAATTGGTGTTAGAGAAATCAGAAGGGCTGTTTGAAGGAACGTATCATTTTTTAGGTAATGATATTACGATTTATATTGAGGTAGAGTGGAGCAGTAAAGCAACCTGGAAAAAGCCTTTGGCTGTTGCAAGAGATTTTGTGGAGCATATTGTGTCAAGAGATGAAGCATTTAGAGAATATATTGCAGCTGATGAAGCATTGTATGACGCTGCTTTGGAGTGCTTGGAAGACTATGAAGATGAATGTGAAATTCATTTTTCTACACCGGAAGAATTTGCAAACGCATTAAAAGAACGCATGAAATACATCTTTGTGAATCAAAATGGTTCCTATACTATAGGATATGATGATGGCTATGTATTTGGCGGACATGAGATTGATGTAGATGTGGATTCTAAGGGCAAAATGGTGTGTGCGGATATGAGATAGATAACAGCCTTGGCAATCTGTACAACAATCGGCTTTAGAAAATAACTTGCACAGGAAATTCGCAAAAGTATAGATTGCTTTTTTGAAGCACAGAAATGTCCAAATGGTATGGAAATCCGTTTATTTGTGTAAGAATTGGTGAGTTTTTTTGAACAGAATAATGATAGGAAGGAGGTAAGTGAGATTATGAACACAATTAACAAGAGTATAAAAGAAGCCCTGTTTAGAGCCTATAACACAAGAAACAGAAACAACAAAAATCAGAAACGTTTTGATGTGATATTTGGAACAATATTTTTTTTGTGTCTCATTTTGACTATAGCTGCATTTGGCTTGATGGGAGCGAACGTAAAAGCAGGAGTTATCATGCTCCTTGTAATTTTTTTATGCTTTGGAGCAGCTGTTACATATGCTTTGCTAAGGAAAAAACGTATTATGAAGCTGCTGTATTCGGTGCCTGTGGGAGCGGAAAATATAGAAAAGATAGATGTTAAACAGGTAGAGATTCTGAATCAACTGTACGAGGAATCTGCACTTACTATTGGAATGGAAGCTATTCCGGATGAAGAATTTTTCAATATTCTGTACAACTGGTTAATCGGCATGAATGCATTGCCGGAAGGCAAACTTAAACTGTATTACCTTACAGGAAAGCTGTGGAATCAGCGATTTGCCTGCAAAGTAAATGATGATACGCAGATTTTATGTATCGCTATGGGCGATCTGAATATCAATGCAGAAAATACGGAGCAGTTTTCGTATGAGCATATGGTGTTTGGAAGATATTTGGACGACATAGTTACAGGGGGTTAAATCTATCAATTTGAATATTCATTATTCAGCACCCGATTGGGTGTGGGATAAGTTGTAATAGGTATATTGGAGTGGAAAGGGAATTTAAGTATAGAATGAAATTCATAAAAAAGCATCCGTATTTATTTTGGCAATACATTGGTTTTTTCATATTGGCGGTTGATTGTCTGTATGTTTGGTTTAATTTGGAAAATGAGCAGGTAAGCTATGCATTTATTGTACTTTCGGCAATGCTTGCCTTTGCGATTATAACTCTGTCGCCTTTTGTAATTAAATGCAGGAAAAAAATGAAAGACCCTGCAGAGATAGAAGAATCCTATCGGTACAAATACATCGAAGAATGGTATATACATATATATGGCTCGGCAAAAGGTGTGGCTGTTATTATAACTATGATCGTTTTGTTTATTGGTGGTACGTGTGTCCTGACATACTTCGGTTTACCTTTTTTGGCATTTTTATTGTTTTATGTCGATGTCTGGATTTACTGTCTGTGGAAAAACCACGTAAAGCGCACATTTTACAAAGTACCAGATGGTGCAAAACGGTGTGAGCTTATTTATGTGAAGGATATAGCATTTCTTGATTTGCTCAATTCCCAGACTGCACTTTGCTACTTTTCAAAGCCAAGTGACGAGATGCTTGATTTTTTATATAACCGATTTTATAGTGAAACATTAAATCAGAAGCGCTTGCTTATGAATGAGCATCTGAAAATTTATGTGGTAAATGGCAGGGTTTTTAATGAAAAGTACGGCATTTCCAAATATGACTTACCGATGTCGGATGAAGAATGTCTGCTTTGTATTCTGCCTGACGAACTGAACCCTGAGGTTATGAGTAGCAAGGAAGTTGCATTAAGAGATTATGAGATTGGTGGGGGTCTGTTTTCTGAGTATGTAGAGAACTGTCCGGAGTTGATGTAGTTGTGAAGATGAAGAGGATACAAAAATGAATGATAATTCTTTGAAATTACCCAAATTTAAATATCATCCTAATGTTTACGATAAAGAAAAAGTTTTAGATGCAGTTCAGTTCGATAATAATGTATGCCAGTGTTGTGGCAACAAAACAGATGTGTATGTGTCAACTATGTACTGCAGTGGAGAAGTGGATTGTATTTGCATGGAATGTGTGGCAAATGGTAAGGCAGCAGAAAAGTATGATGGTGAATTTATCCAATACGCAGAGGAAATATCAGATGAGGAGAAAAGGACTGAATTGTTTAGGCGAACACCGGGATATTGTTCTTGGCAAGGCGAATATTGGTTGGCATGTTGCGATGACTATTGTGAGTATTTAGGTGATGTAGGATATGCGGAATTAAAAGAGATGAATTTAGTAAGTATTATTGAAGAATACAAAAAAGTAGAGGGAATGGACTTTGATAATGAAATGTTAGAAAAGGGCGGTTCCCTGGCTGGATATTTGTTCAGATGTATTCATTGTGGAAAATTTAGATTGAATGTTGATTGTGATTAAGGGAAGCAATGGAGTTAGGTAAGAATGACAAAAAAGGGTGCGTGACTATGCTTAGAATAAAAGATGAATTCCTAAAAGGGGTGTCATTGACTCCTGCATTCATCATAGAACCGACGGATGAAGAATATGAGAATTCAGAGAATTTGTTCGGATTCGATGAAGCAGAATTTTATGAAAAGATAAAATTTACAAGTTTTGAGGATAGAATATCTGTAATTGATGTGTTAAAATAAGGGAAAATGAAATTTCCTTTATTCAGGTTATTAAAGCTTGGAAATGGAATTAAGCAGGAGGAATGTTTTATGCCATACTTAATTGTAGCAGTTGTAGTAGTTATTTTTATTGCCGTAGTTTTTATAGTGGCAGGAAAAGACAGTAAAGAACGCATAGATATGGTTTCTAAATTAACAGAGGAGCAGAGAAATATTTTAATGTCAACAGAAGTGAATTTTGTTGAGAAAAATGCATGGGTACAAAAAGCAATGGTAGCGAAAATGAAGGATAAAGGAAATAAAATAGACATAAGGCTATTATGGTTTAACGAGGTACTGCAAAATAATGAATATAATAAAATTACAATTGCAGATGTAGCAATAACAAAATCAGAACAGGAAGAACACAACGTAAAGGAAGGCGATTTTGTAAAATTCTATTTTGCACCGGAAAAAAGTATAGGCAGGACAAAAATAATATGGGAGTAGGCTTTAATTTATACGAAAGTGAATGCTCCGCATTATTGGAATACAGAATATGATGACAAAGGGAACAGACTTTGTCTTACTTGGTAAGGGAAAGCTGAAATTCTAAATTTGCTGAAGGGGCAATTATGATTTTTGAAGATGCATTTACAGAAAAACAATCAGAAATAATATCAATGTTTTTAGAGGTTATAGGTGATAATGTAGATACAATATATGTTTTCATTCAATCGGATGAATGGTCAGCAATGGAAACATGTGCCTTCGGAGTAAAAGGCTCAATACTTGGTAATCTTGAAGCGGGTATATCGGATAAAGATATATTAGAGATATTTGATGTGATAGAGGATGAAATTATACCTGAACTTGAAGATATATGTAAAGAATACGATATGCCTATGCCTCAAGAATTTAGGTATGTATATAATGTTGCTTCCGGTGCATTTGATTCAAATTATAGATATGGGGAAGAATTGAGTGCACTTGAAGATTATGATCCAGGAATAGAAGCCCAGAAGTGGATAGATTCGTTTAAAGTATGATTAAATAAGCACGCATTTATTTGAGGTTGATAAATCGTGGAAAATTGAAAGGATACAGAGAAATGAGATGGATTGCCCTAAAATGAGTGTGGGGCAATCCACCTTTCGAATTATGATTGCGAATCCGCAATCATTTCCAAGGTTCCAATGTTTTTAATAAAATCTCTCTCCACCGGAGAAAGGCTATCCTCCAGTCGGTTTTTATATTTATCATATTCAGCATGAGCCTTTTCGATAGCCTGTTTATGGCTGACATGACCGCTGGTGGTAAGTATATCCCTTCTGGTCATTTTCAAGTAATCGTCAATGGTTTCCAGCCAGTCCTTCATATACATAGGCTCCTGATTAAGGGCATGGACTTCGGCAATGTCAAGGTACGCAGTAACGATTTTGTTTAGGGCATCCAGTTCTGCTTCCGAGAGATAGTTTTTGGCAACTTCCACATCAGAACGATGTATGGTATCACCACTCCATGAAGTAAGTCCCATATTTTCCTTTTCTGCATCAGCACGCTGATAGATTACTTCAGCAGCGGTGTGTTTGTGGGCTGCCCAGTGCATTTTGTTCTGAACTTGCTTGAAAAATTGGACAGAGGCTTCAGCATGAGGATCATAATCGATACTGGTCGCATAGATTTCTAACACTTTTCTCCAAAATACTTTTTCAGAAGAACGGATGTCTCTGATACGGGCAAGCAGTTCATCAAAGTAATTGCCGCCACCCAATCGTTTTAAGCGATCATCATCCAGAGCAAATCCTTTTTTCATATATTCCTTTAAAATTCCCATAGCCCAGATACGAAACTGTGTACCACGATGGGATTTTACACGGTATCCAACGGAGATGATGACATCAAGGTTATAGTGATCTACATTGTAGATTTTACCGTCTGCGGCAGTTGTTGCAAAATTTGCAACAACTGAATTTCGCTGTAATTCCCCTTCTTCAAAGATTTTTTTGATGTGGCGGGATATGGTTGATTTATCACGCTGAAACAATTCAGCCATCTGGTCAAGTGACAGCCATACTGTATCATCTTCAAAAGTTGTCTCTATCTTGGTCAGTCCGTCTTCGGTTGTGTACATAATGATATTTGAGTTATTCATAGACTTAATACTCCTTTTTCTTCGCCCTGCTCTTATACACATTGTACTGGTTCTTGCATTGAGGAGAGCAGAATTCCATATTGCTTCTGGTTGCTACAAAGGCACTGCCACAGTGCTTGCATACTTTCAGAGTAGAGTTATCATCGGTAAGCATAAATGAAAACATCATTTGGATACCAAGCAGTAATGAGTGGAATTCCCACACAATAGTAGGTTTGTCCAGCAGTTCTATGTGATAAGTTGGTGCAATACCGCCAAATACAGCCATTCCCTGTCGGTACAGATTTCTTTCGTTTTCATCTAACCGGTCATAATCCTGATAATACAGAAAACTTGAGAAAAAGGTAAATGCCCAATCTCTGAATACTGTCACAAGCCAGTCATAGCGTTCTGCATATTCTTTCTGAAAGCTCATAAGAACTGCCTGCGGTTTGTTCTTCATCGCCATAATCAATGCAATCATTTCCGAACTGTCAGTACTCCATGAAGATTCAACACCATGCTTTACAAAATCAATATTATCAAAAGGAAAAAAGTAGGACAGGTACTTTTCTGTGCTAAGACTTTCTTCCCTGATAAAATGGTTCTTTGGTAAATATACTGCTTCATATGTAATAAACTCCGGTGTGGTAGGTAATGCGGTCATAAGTCCGAGCAAACCATAATTGCAGGCAAAATCAATAATAGAAGCCTGAAGGGATTCTTTCGGTTCTTCCTTCATGGCAAGAGTGCCTATGTTAATGGCAGCCAGAACCATATCCTGATATTCTTTAACCGGATTGTAAAGGGATGGCTTTGCATCCTCTGTGGGAGTGATATAGAGAGTTCCATTGTCTGCCTTTTTCCATTCGTATTTATCATATTTTACCCAGTTGGAACTGGAGTTTGCAAATAAATTCATCATATACTTCCTCGTTTCTATATAAAAGTAATTGAATAAAATTCAAAACTATTACTATCATAGCACAGATAAAGGGAAATGTAATTACTTTATTTCTATTCTGTGGCTTTTCTTATAATAGATTAGCAGTTGGTCTGATTTGTTATGCTTTTCTGGTACTGCTTTAATACCTTTCTTGCCAGCACACCGATTTCACGGATAATCTTTTCCTTTTCTTTTTTAGCTTTTCTTTGTATGTCAGGTATTTTCTCTTTGTACTTTTCCATAAATTCCTGTTCTGTTGTCCATAGAGGGATATCAAATTCTTGTCGTTCTAAAAGCACCGCAATTACCTTTTTGGTTATCTGACCTAAGATGGTATTTCGCACACCTCTGATATTACGGTCAGTCTGTCCCAACAGATTTCCAACATAAAGAGTGCTGTAATCTCGAATATACAGATAATAGATAAGCTCTTTGTAACTGTCTTTCAAGTCATAAATAATCTTGGAATAATCCTCATCCGTAAGAAATTCATGCATTTCAAAGGGGCAGTCAAATATTACATCCAGAAAATCACCTTTCATCATCTGCCGCCAGTAGGTGTGGTGGATTGGATAGGGGATTACCACCGGATTCTTTGGAGCATCCTCTGTTAACCGGTTCATTTCCCTGCCTATTTCGTGATAGCGTTCCTTTCGTTCCCGGTTATCATCTAAGTGATCCCACTGCTTTATGACTTCCTTAAAATCTTCTTCGGTTCTCGCACCATCTTCCAGTCTTAAAAGAGCCTGTGCACGAAGCTCCCGTTTTAACATTGTGCGTGAGGCTGCTTCTGTAGCTTCTTCCTCCGGTACATCAGCATCCGGTTCAGGGTAAGCAGCCATTTCTAATTCTATTTCTGCAAGTGCAGCCTGCTCAATGATTCGTGCCTGTTCCATTTCTTCCATATACAGGAGCTCATCAGAGGCTATATTGTCTTCATTTTCTATTGATTCTTCGTAGTCTGGTTTCAATTTATATCATTCCTCATTGCATTATTTTCAAAAAGTTTCAAAAACACTTCCGCAAAACCACTTCTGTTTCTCCTATTAGTGAAAGGGTAATCTTTTTGAAATTAAAAAGATTACTTTGTGTGCTAGCTGATTCTTATAGAAGAATTATAACATAAAACAAACATATGTTCTACGACTTTTTATAAGAATTTTGGAGCATGCGTGCAGACTTGGAACGAAACAGTAGGAATTATGAAGGGAGGTTTTGCTATGGAATGGTGTCAGTTAGATGCAAAGAAATGTCTGGAATTCAGCAAGAAGATGGCAGTGATTAGAAAACTGGTTCGTCTTGGATTGATTTCAGAGAATGAATATATTCTGGCAAAGAATAAGATTATGAGTTCGTATCATATTCTGGAGTCGGAATATTTCAAATCCAATGCAGGAAATAAGGTTGCTTAGCAACCATAATCAGTATTGGGGAGATGGCGGAGTCTGTATATGCATGAAAATGTATATGCAGGCTCCTTTTGTATGTTCGTTCATATTTTCATTTTTTAGTATGCTTGGTATGAAGGATAAACCAAGCACGGGTTTAAGAAGGAGGATTTTTATGGCAGAAGTAGAAGTTATCAAGGCGGTGGAGGGTCCTATACTCCGCAAGAGAGATTATGAGGGTAAACCACTTGTTATTACAAGACAGAGAGTTGCGGCATATGTCCGTGTAAGTACGGATGGTGACGAGCAGCTTGAGAGTTTCCAGTCCCAAAAGCAGTATTATCAGGACAAGATATCAGAAAACCGGGACTGGGTTATGGTGGGTATTTATGCAGATGAAGCCATTACTGGAACAAAGGTGGACAAGCGTGAGCAGTTCCAGAGGATGATACAGGATTGTATGGATGGAAAGATTGATGTGATTATGACAAAATCAGTATCACGATTTTCCAGAAATACGGTTGATATCCTGCAGTATGTGCGCCTTTTAAAGGAAAGAGGTATTGCAGTGATTTTTGAAAAAGAGAATATCAATACCTTGACGGAACAGGGAGAAATGATGCTTACACTTATGGGAACGCTGGCTCAGAATGAAGTGGAATCCACATCAAAAAATGTGAAGCTGGGCATTAAGATGAAGATGAAGCGTGGAGAACTGATGGGCTTTAACGGTTGTCTTGGTTATGATTATCATCCGGAGGATAAGACAATTACAGTTAATGAAGCAGAGGCAGAAACCGTGCGATTGATTTTTGAACTGTATTTGCAAGGATATGGAACTTATACCATAGCAAAGCGTCTGGAGGCACTGGGGAAACTCAATAAAAAAGGTGTGGCAAAATGGACGGACAGTGGTGTGAGGGGCATTATCAAGAATGAGAAGTATAAAGGTGATTTGCTTTTGCAGAAAACCATTACCACTGATCCGATTTCCAAGAGGCGAATCGAGAATTTTGGTGAAGAGGAGCAGTATTATGTTCGTGACCATCATGAGCCTATTGTAAGCAGAGAGGTGTGGGAACAGGCAAAAGAAATTCGCTTATCCCGCAACCATCAGTCAGATAAAAAGGCAGATGGAAAGAGAGAAAAGTATACGAAAAAGTATGCATTTTCCAGTATGTGTGAGTGCGGTTTCTGTGGTACGAAGCTGACCAGACGTACCCTTCATAGCAGCTCCAAGTATGAAACACCGGTCTGGTATTGCAGAAATGCAGCCAATAGAGGTAAGCATAACTGCCCTAATAGTAAATCCGTTCATGAATCTATATTGGAAAATGCTTTCCTTGAGGCATATAAGCTGTTGGCAGGAAGCTTTGATGATGTAATTGATTCTGTGATTGGAACGATTGAAAGCATTGGTGCGAATAATGATGATATTGCAAGACTCAAAAAAGAGCAGAAAACTCTTGATAATCTGGAGCAGCGAAGAAAGAAACTTACGGATATATACCTTGATGATGGTCTTACCAAAGAGGCATATGATGAAAAGTATGAAGAGCTTACCGTGAAAATTCAGAAGTCGAAGGACTCTATAGAACTCCTTCAGAATAATGTTTCCAATCAGAAGGATGTGGGCAAGAGAATGGCTTCTCTTAAGAAAGCACTTGCTGATGGTGATATTCTGGATGAGTTTGACAGAGTAGTATTTGAAAGTATTGTGGAAAAGGTCATCGTGGGAGAGACAAACGAAGATGGCACAGTAGATCCTTACAAGCTGACTTTTGTTATGAAAGGGAATGGGAACAGTGTTGTTCCTAATGCGAAGGAGTGGTTTAAGGCTGAAAAAAGTGCAATACAGCCGGCGTAGATTGTGGTATACTAAGGTAACAAGGCACTTGTTTCTATATGGTAGGGACAGGTGCCCTGATATAAAAACATTCATAAGGAGGGCTTGATTATGGCTAATCAGACACAAATTTTGAATGTTAGTGATGAGATGAAATTAAACGATAATGTGCAGATGAAAAATGTGAAAGAACAGGAAGAAAATATGTATTCTTCTTCATCAGACACTACTGAAGAATTGTGTTCTTCTTCGACAACCGATGCATGTGGAGGCGGTAGTACTGCTTTCCCACAAAAAGCCAGACGGACATATCAACGTAAAAGTTGAGTTTGGCGAGGGTGAGGGAAAAGTTCCACTTGATAATATTGCTAAAAGAGCGGAAAGCTATAAGCCCAAAGAACGAGTGACCTACAAAATGATAAAGGAGTACATAGAAGCTAAATACGGTTTCAAGGTACATACCGCATATATCGCAGAGGTAAAGAGAGATTTAGGCTTGCCAATGTATGATGCTCCTAATGCGGTAGAAGAATTGAAACAGCCGAGGAAACATCCGACAGCGGAGAAAGTGGAAGCGATAAAGGATGCATTGAAGCATTTTGAAGTGATTTAATAATGGTGAGCGTATCATTAAAAATAGTGGTACGCTTTTCTTTAAAATATTTGGGAAGCAATATATAAGTGCTGAATATGCTTGAAAGGAGGAAAATGGAGTGAACCGTATTACAGAAATAACAAAGCGAGATATTTTAGATTTATTTCAGAATGGATTAGAGATAGACGAATTTTTTCAAACCCGAACCGTTATTTATAATTATTATGGTCGCCTTAAAGAAATAGATTTTCTTAAAAGATTATATGATTTGGAGAGAATGCCAAGTTTTGATTCAAGATTTGCAAATGCAGAACAGGATATTTGGCAACATACAGTGAATAATGATGATTATCCATACTGCTGGGTTTTTGAAGACAAAAGATTCAATTTACAAGATGGTAGTGATGAAGTATATTTAAAATTTCTTTGCGAAGTATTTCACCCTGCTGTTCGATATGATAAGGGATATTGGAAAGAATTTTTAGTGGCAACTAACAAGCTATTACAAAATGACGGTTATGAGATTTACCCTGCTGAGAAAATATCCAATCGTGATGTTTATGGATGGAGAATATATCAGCAAGAAGATAATACGTTGTTTATTCCATATTCTCAACGAAATGCAAAGGACATAAAAGCAAAAAAGATAGTATTGTCCATAAAGCGGAAAGCGAGAAATCAAATTTATCAGTTTCTGGAGCGATATAATATCGAATATCAAGCGACTGACGAAACGGGATGGAATTATAATACAACAGTAGCTGAGGATGTTTTCAATGAAATAAGGCAATTTTATGTGCCAAAGTGTTATAATGATAAAAAAGAATATGTTGAAACTGCTGATTTGCAAGCATTCATACTTTCTAATTCTCCATTTTGCGTGTTGGACGCAATAGAGTTTTTTGCGAAACATAGTATCTCAGATGACTTTGAACCACAGATTAATGCTATATTAAAACTGAATGAGATACCGTTTCAGCTTTCCAAGGGAAAGCTAATGAATACATTTGATACCCAGATAAATAAAAATTCATTAGTGTCTGTTCAAGAAGTAGGACTGAAAGAGTTATTACAAGAGGCTTCAAAATATTATGATGAAAACAATTTGCAAATTGCAGTGGAGAAACTTTGGGATGCATTTGAGAGACTAAAGACATATTACTGCTCATCGACTGTAGATAAGAAGAAATCGGTTAATAAGATTATAATGGATATGGGTAATAATCAACAGCCGTTTTTAGAATTATTTGAAAAGGAATTTCATGAGCTTACCATACTTGGCAATAATTTTAGAATTCGACACCATGAAACAACAAAAACGGATATTCAGGATAAAAGGCATTATGAGTATTTTTATAAGCGATGCTTATCCTTGATTTCAACAGCTATTCAGTATTTGGATGGACGAGGTTTATAACAGATACAGCTTTGCGTAATAAAGAAGTTAAATGAAAAAGGACAATAGCAGAGGTGGATTTTGATGAGTAATGAGCCAAATGGTTTCGCTAAATATTTAGTCATATTTGTAGATATTCTTGGAAGCCAAAATAGAGTTGATTTTCAAGAGACATATAAAATTAACAAAATTTTTCATGAAGAGCTTGAAAGAAACAAGCAAAATGATATGATGCACACGGTGTATTTTAGAAAAATATATACATTTTCTGATTGTGCTTATATTTTCTATGGCTTTAAAGACGGAATATCTGATGAACGTAAAGATGAGGGCGAACTATTTAAAGTGGCATTGTGTAATTGTGAGCCAATATTTTTACGATTCATTAAAGAAAGAATTCTTTTTAGAGGTGGAATATCTTATGGTGATGCTTATGTTGACCCTTCGAAAAGTATGTTTTTTGGAGATGCGGTGAATAAGGCGTATAAGATGGAGTCAGAAATAGCAATTCATCCTCGTATTGTTATAGATGATTATATTGCTGAAGCAGTTTTAGAAAATATATCATCAGTAAAATATAAAATAGTTGCAAAAAACCCTGAATATATATCTATTTTGGGGGCGGGACTGGTTCCTAAAATGCCAGGAACAGGTGAGGGAATCATTGAACAGGATATTGATGAAAAATATATCTATAATTATCTGCACTTTCCAGAGAATAATATAATCTTGCAGGATTACTATCTGTCTGGTGAAAGTTTTATAAAAGAGTTAATAGACTTTTGCTTTGACCAAATTGATAGAAATATGAATTATAAAATTATTGATAAGTATTTTTATCTTCAGAGATTTGCTCAGAATAAATTAGAAAATTTGCTAATGTCATCTGATTGTGATTTGCAATGAAAATGATTAAGTAATTATCCTCTTTGAACGTATCATCACATTTTTATGGATTGGTAATTATATTACCTAGTAGATGTGTATAATGTGATTTGTTGTATCGTAAATCCAAGAAATGTGAAGTTATAGTTTTGACAGTCCTTTTTACTATTATACAATGAAGCCAAAGAGGGGGTGCTATTTATGAGAGAAAGTATTATTGATATTAGTTTGGGCTTGCAAGTGTATGATGTTGGGAATGAAGAAAATGAAGATGCTTCGGTGGATAAAGTTCACAAAAAAATTTTGGAAAGAATATTAAAAGTAACCGAGTTTGAAGAAACATATTACAATTTATTTAAAAACAATTTGAGTAAGCTTTCAAAATAAAAAACACAGATTTTAAGTTGCAAGGAGAAGCAATAATGGAGTTAAATGAATTTTTTACTACGGTTATTCTTACAGCAGCAGTATTTGCTGCACTTGTTACATCAATAGCCAATATAATTATTTCGCTGATGAATAATTGGCGACTAAAAAAAATAGAAAAACAAAAGCAAATGAATGAAATTGATAAGTATAGATATAGTAGACTATATGAATTAATATTGAATTGGCATAAATATGATTCTGCCCAAAGAGGGGATACTGCCGAAGAAATAGCTTTTTATAGATTGCTTAATTTGTTTATGGACGATTCTGGGCGTTATGAAATAGCAAAACCTTTGTTAGACAAATGCTATATTGAAGAATTAGAGGTAAAAAAAACAGAAGGCGAAAAATTACTGAATGACTTAGTTGGAGCTGAATTACCAGATGGAACACACTCAGAGGAGTTTCCTGCCATTAAACAAAGGTATTTTGACATTGCAAAAGAGTTTTCAAAAATGTTGAAAACGGTAATCAACTGTCAACTTGAGGAGTTATTATGTAAGAGCAATTAAGACAAATTTGAAAAAGATACTTATTTACATAGCCGAGAGGTTTTCTTAATGGAAAATCCCTCGGCTTTTTCTATTTCAGGAGGTGATTTTATTTGAATGAGAAGTAACCGACCCTATGTGCAGATTGATCCTTCCGTGATTGAGCAGGCACGGCAGATGGACTTGCTTTCCTACTTGCAGAGGTATGAGCCGAGCACCCTAAAGCGTGTGGCGGGCAATGTCTACTGCACGAAAGAACACGACAGCTTAAAGATTTCCAACGGCAAATGGTATTGGTGGTCGAGAGGTTTCGGCGGCTATTCTGCCCTCGATTATCTCATCAAGGTCAAGGAATATGACTTTGTAGAAGCCGTGGAAATTCTCACGGGACAGACGATGGCGGACTGGAAGCCACCCCCTGCTCCCAAGAAAGATAAACCGAAAGTCCTGCTCCTGCCGCCCAAAAATAAGGATTGTAACAGAGTGATACAGTATCTTTTCGGGCGTGGTATTGACTATCAGCTCATACAGGAGTGTATCTCAGACGGCACGCTTTATGAGAGTGCCGATTATCACAATGCTGTTTTTATCGGCAAAGACGAAGGCGGAACACCGAAATATGCCGCCCTGCGAAGCACTCTCGGCAGCACTTTCAAGCAGGACGCATCGGGCAGCGACAAGCGGTATTCGTTCCGACTTCTGGCAAGAGAGCCTGCGGATACCGTGCATTTATTTGAAGCCGCCATTGATTTGCTGTCCTATGCCACTTATCTGAAATGCGAGGGCAAGGACTACAAATCGGAAAGTCTGCTTTCTCTTTCGGGTGTGTATCAGCCAAAGAAAGAGATGAAGGACAGCAAAATTCCCATAGCCCTCACAACTTTTTTGAGTGCCAATCCACAAATTAAGACCATTGTTCTGCATCTGGATAATGACAAGGTAGGCAGGCTTTGTAAGGAACTGTTAATCTGGAGGTGTTTGATGAATATATGGAGCAATTCAGAGAACCGCCAACAGAAATGAAACATCCATTGCCAAATGTGAAAGGAGACTGATGAATGAGTTACTCATATAAGTGCTATTCAGATACAAAGGATTTTATGAAAAAATTTGTCAATGCAGAGGAAGGAGCGATTATTTATGGGATAAGTAAATCGAGAATCATAGTAATTGAGAGAGAGGCAGGAGCAGTCTATAAAGTCGGTAAGCAATGGAAAAAGACTGGTATCAGAAAAATTGGACGCTGGATATTCAGAATATGTCATGGGTAGAAGACACCAACAGACAAGTAGATTTTCTAATCAAGCAGTTACATTTAAAAGGAACGGAAAAAATACTTGATCTTGCATGTGGATTTGGTCGGCACTCACTGGAGTTTGCCAGACGTGGGTATGATGTTACCGGTATTGATATTACACCGGCGTACATAGATTATGCAAACGAGCAGGCAAAAAAAGAAAATTTGAATGCAAAGTTCATTTGTCAGGACATTCGCACGATCACATTTGATAAGGAATTTGATGTTGTGCTGAATATGGCGGATGGAGCAATAGGATATCTTGAAGACGATGGGGAAAATCATAAGATTTTTTCTGTCATTGCGAAAGCATTAAAAAATGGTGGAAAGCACTTTATGGATATCATGAATGGAAGCTATGCCCAAACACATTTCCCTTGCAAGTTATGGGATGCAGGAGAAAAGGACTTACATTATCTGCTTTTGAATGGGAGAAGGATAGAAAAACGCTGATATATGGGCAGGTAGACTATATGTATGGAGAAGCACTTTATAAGCCTGAAATGAAAGAAGGAAATCCTATAAGGTTATATAGTTTGGATGAAATCACGGAGATATTCTGTAAATTAGGACTTCGTATTTGTAACAGCTTTGCTGATTTCAGTGGAAAGCCGAGTTCTGATAATGATATTCAATTGATGGTTTATTCCATACGGGAATAAATCTTCATCAAATCTTTATTTTTTTCTGTTAGGTTATATTTCAGTAAGAAATGAAATATAGAAGGAAGGATAGTAAAGATGGAAATGATGTT